>Ga0265297_10002958_pt1 | contig 32425 bp, 32 predicted proteins | sample Munlanlwell13791_FD_192502 | JGI IMG/M metagenome (GOLD analysis project Ga0265297, IMG submission 192502) | Leachate microbial communities from a municipal landfill in Southern Ontario, Canada - Leachate well 137-91 | ecosystem: Engineered > Solid waste > Landfill > Unclassified | place...
ATCATAATTCATATTCCACTCTTGTTTAAGGAAACTAGTATTGAACGATTTTAATAAAACTATAAAATTAGGTGAATTTTTCTTAAGTATACGTAACATATAGTCTGTAACCATCTCCTTATTGGGACTTAGTGTGTCGGACCAATTCGAACTCCATTGGTAGAGAATCCTTATCCACCCATTTTCAGTGGGATATTCTTCCTGGATATTCTTATTACCTTTAATAAAATGATTCTCTAATCTTTTGGAAAGTATTTTTCTTAATAAGTGATTATCGATGTTTTTGTAGATTGTATAAAGATCCCCATTTCTTTCTTTTTTTGTGGTTAAAATCAGTTCGACTGCAAATAGAAAATCTGGAGTCTTTTTGATAATTTTATTAATTACGACCGGAATCTGATCGTCAGGTAATTTAGAATTTAGTATCTTCAAAACCAATATAAGAGCTTTATTGTATTCTGATTCCAACATATCCCAATTATCTTTTCTTGAAAATTTTTCAATGTTGTTGGATATTGAGTTTACTATGACTAATATTAATGTTTTTGAGATTCCTTCTAGATAAATCCTCCTCGTTTTATCTAAAAATTCCACCAACTTACCTTGATCTTTCAATCTAAATAGTGTTTCAGTCACAGTCTTTTCATTTGGCTCTTTTTTCCAGTTTTCAAATTCCTCATTGATAAACTTGTCTGATAATTCAGTTGATGGTGTGTGTAAAGTAAAGTATTTCAAAAAGGATGTAGTAGAGATTCTCATTTCAACCCTATCCTCTTCACTTACAGATGAACCCATGTTCTTAATGTTTGGGAAAAGGTTTAAGAGGATTTTTCTTATTGCGTCTCTTTTACGAGTGTCAGGTAATAAACTGGTCAGTAAATTGTTTAAATGTTCTACTCTTTTTTTTTGAAGTTTATCTTTTTCATTTGATAGGGTAAGAGTCTGAGGGTTATTTAAATAATCATTTTCAAGTCTTTGATCTACATAAATCCACCAATTTTTAAAAATATCTTCATATACTTCTTTTGCAAATACTTTAATAATTTCAAGTGTAATAAAGTCATATGGGTTTACTTCTGATGCTATAGCAGGATAGGAAGAATAGAGACTATTTATAAATCTTTTTGCATCTCTAAGGTTCTCGATTATATTTGTGATTTGGGTTCTATATAAATAAACAAATTCCTTATCAAAGAAGGCTATTTGTTTGGTATTAATTTTTCCCTCTCTAAGCATTTTTTCCAGCAGTAAGTCTATTTGAGATAGCCTAAACTTGATAAGTCTTGAGCTTGGGTCATTTAATGAAATAATATCGTCTTTTAACACACCTTCAACATAGACTTTTTCCCCCTCCTTAAAATTATTGTTTGAGAAATTATATGATTGAACCAGAATTGTTGCGCTTTCAGAACTTTCTAAAGATTCAGTTATTTCAACTTTATTTGACTCAATCGTTTTTATGTAGCCAGACGTGGACACAACACTACCTCTTTTTAAACTACTTAATTCCTTTATTGTGTTACGAGGTATGATGTGGGGAGAAAATAGTGTAAATTCATCAATAAAAAAATGCTCAATTTTTGGTAGAGATATTGGTTTTTGAATAATTTTTTCTAGAAATTCATTTCCTTGGTTATTTAGTTTTTCAACGACTCTTTCTCTATCAAGGCTTAATACAAATATTGTGTTTTTAAATTTAGAGTTTGACCTAACTAGTTTAAACATCATTCTTATTTCATCGGCCTCAAGCCTATCTATTTCGTCTATCATAATTATTAGTTTTTTACCTGTGTTTAGAATATATCCTTCTATTTTTTGCTTAAGCTCGTCTATCGTCTCATCTTCTATACCAAAATCTATATTTACTCCTACTTTAGATAATCCATAAAAAATGATTTTTTGATATTTAAATAGAAGTTTCCTTAGATGAGGAAAAGTGTATTCTCTCCCTAAAGTTTTTTCTAATGTACTGAAAAATGCTTTAAGCATTGCCTCCTCGTCTTTAAAATTCCATGGCTCAAAACTCATTATTATAAAATTATTGTCATTGTTGAGATTTCGTTTTAGTAGGTTAAGTATTGAAGTTTTACCATCACCCCATTTACCAAATAATCCAAAAACAAAAGAATCTGATGTATCTAATTCTTTAATTTCTTTAGACATACCATTTACAAAATCTCCTCGATTCAATAGGTCGTCTTCTAAACATTGAATTGGTTCATCGGACACGTTAGCTAAATATTTTTTTAGTTCCGATTTAACAGTTCTCTTTGTTGATCTCAAAAATAGACTAGTTAAAAAATAAACTATTATAAAAATTGAATTTATAATAATGAATTGTCTAATTTCATCCGATATTTTTACATTAAAATCTGTAGTAACAATTGTTATAATTATAAAAAAATAAACAACTGAAAAAAAGAAATCTATGTGTGTGAATTTTGAGATTGTAGTTTTATAGGTGTTTCTATATTTTCTCCAGAGTGTATTTAACCAACCCCATGTGCTCATTAATAGTAATAGTATTATGCAAGATAGTCCTACTAATACTCTTAAATCTGTAATCTGAAAAAATTCTTTAAAACTATTTAATTTTGTTAAAAAAGGAAGTAATACAAGTGAAAGGAATGATGAGACTAAAAGTGCTTTTAATAAATTAAACCCAACGCTTAATAACAGGTAAATTTTATTTTTTATATTAAGATATTTTGTATTTATCTTCATCGACCATATTCTATCAAAAGTTAGACTAAAATGAATGATTCTTTGTGATACTGCTATTTGTTAATATTTATTTCTTTACCTTGAAATATTTCTTTCCTTTTAATTTTTCAGGTAACAAATCTTCCTTGGTATACATATCGTAGCCCTTGCCATATCCAACTTCTTTCATCAGTTTTGTTGGAGCATTTCTTAAATTCATTGGTATAGGTAAATTACCAAATTGTTGAACGTCGGCTAAAGCAGCTAAATAGCCATCATAGGCACTGCGATCCTTGGGACTCTTAGCAAGATATACAACTCCATGAGCTAAGTTTTCGCGACATTCTGGGTAACCAATTGTCTCAACAGCTCTAAATACTTCATTGGCTAAAATAAGAGCTGATGAATTAGCTATACCAATATCCTCTGATGCAAAAATAACCATTCTCCTAGCAATAAACTTTGGGTCTTCACCTGCATCAATCAAACGAGCTAGATAATATAAGGAAGCATCCACATTGCTAGCTCTCATTGATTTCAATAATGAGCTAATAGTGTTGTAGTGTTCATCTCCCTTTTTATCAAAACGCAAAAAAGAATTTTGTAAGGCATTTTTTAAATTTTCTATTTTTAAATCGCCGTATAAAGTAGAAGCGTTGTCAATCATAGTAATTGCCTGTCTGGCATCACCATTAGCCATATTAATCAACCATTCTTTCGCACCCTTGGTCATCTTCATTTTCAAAATTTTCAAGCCTCTATTTATCACCTCTTCCATTTCTTCATTACTGAATTCTTTTAGAGTAAAGACCCGACATCGAGATAAAAGTGGGGCAATCACTTCAAAACTAGGATTTTCGGTTGTGGCCCCAATTAAAGTTAATGCTCCACATTCTACTGAGGGTAATAAAAAATCTTGTTGGGCCTTATTGAAACGATGTATCTCGTCTAAAAATAAAATCTTTTTGACCAGGTTTGTCTGACCACCAATTGGATGACCAATTATTTTTTTAATATCATCTTTAGAGGCCGATACTGCCGATAATTCATATAATTCCGCTTGTGCCTCTTTGGCGATAATTCGGGCTAGGGTAGTTTTGCCTACTCCCGGAGGACCCCAAAAAATCATTGAAAAAATTTGATGACTTTCGATGGCCATTCTGAGGGGTTTTCCTTCACCCACCAAATGTTTTTGTCCGATAAATTCATCTAAATTTTTTGGTCTTAATATTGCTGCCAGTGGTTCATTACTCATATTTGTTTTGGGTTTACTTCGGGTACCCAAGGATATGAAATATCCTTTATAATGTCAATAATGAATATTAATTTTCAAAACCCCAGTCCTTTATTATCACTTATTTTTGGGATTTTAATTTTACTAAATCCAAAACTTTTATCGGCATTGGTGGCAATTTATTTTATTATTAATGGATTAATTGGTCTTGGATTTTTGAAATTTTTGATTAACTAATAGCAATAACATCAATAAGCAGAATCCGCTGATAAAATATGCTGGTCGTGGTATCAACAGTACCAAGCTTCCCAATATTGCCGGTCCTATTACCCTCGCCAAACTACTTACACCCTCATAAGCTCCCATAATTTCCCCTTCAGGATCAGTACTACTAGTTGTCGATAATGCTGTTGGTAAAAATATCTGAGACATACTACTCCCAACAGAATTTAATCCGATTGCCAACAACAATATACCGATTCCAGGACTTATCGCAATCAACATAATCCCAATAGCGGAAAATGCCAGCCCAATTTTTATCATCAAATAAGTATTTGAAATTTTTTTTCTAGCCAAAGTTCCCTGGATTATCAATCCCAACACTCCAAGATAAATAAACAACAGACTATTATTCTCCGGAGTAAATCCAAACTGAGCGCTGCTAAAAAAGGTGATTGTTGTCTGTAACCCCGCCATAATCATAGTACTGATAAAAACCACTCCCAATATTTTTTGAATTTCCGGGTGCTTAAAAATAATTAAAAAGTTCTTTAGTGAAAAATTTCTGGTTTTATTTAGGCTTTTTTTATTTCGGTGACTTTCATCTAAAAATAGTTGAGTTAAAACTAAAGATAATAACGATAATCCGGCACCAACTAATGCCGGTAAAGTCTGTGATTTTCCGATACTAAAAAATATTCCTCCCAATGCTGGTCCTAAAATAAAACCCAATCCAAAAGCCATCCCAATAATTGCCATTCCTCTAGCCCGGTTTTCTTTTGTGGTTACGTCGCTTATATAAGCTCTCGCAGCTGGTATGTTGCCACCGGTGAATCCGTCAATTAATCTGGACAACAAAATTAATCCGTAACTTCTGGAAAATGCCAGCATGATATATGCCAACACTGTTCCGGCTTTACTGATTACTAAAATCGGTTTTCGTCCGTATTTATCAGATAAATTACCGAGGATTGGAGATGAAATAAATTGCGCCAAAGCATATGACGCTGTCAACAAGCCCAAAGCCGCTCCCTTAATTCCCAAATTTTCACTGATAGCTGGCAAGAGGGGGATTATGATTCCAAATCCAATAATGTCTGTCAAAATAATCACAAAAATAGTTATTAAAGCTTTTTTATTCACATGAGTTACAATATTAATATTGACTAGAAAACTTCTTATTATACTTGTTTTATCACTGATTTTGCGTTTAATTTCTCTCAATCAATCTCTGTGGTTAGATGAGGCAATTTCAGCTCAAGTTGTTAAGTCTTATTCTTATACTGACATAGTTAGTAAATTTTCACCATCTGATTTTCACCCTCCACTTTTTTATTTAACTCTAAAAGCTTGGACTTCAGTCTTTGGTTATAGTGAGATTTCTCTTCGTTTACCTTCTGTAATATTTTCCCTATTTACCATCTATTTAGTCTATCGTTTTTTTGGATTTGCCTCCTCAATTTTATTAGCTTTCAATCCTCTTTATCTTTATTATTCTCAGGAAGCTCGCATGTATTCCTTGGTAACTTTATTAGTCTTTTGTTCTTTCCTGGCCTTTAAATCTAATAAACTACTTCTCTATTATCTATTCACTTTCTTATCTCTCTTCACTTTTTATGGTTCTGTCTTTTTCTTTGCTGCTATCAGTCTCTATTGGCTTTTTAAAAAGAATTATAAAAACTTTTTCCTCTACTCTTTGGCTCCATTTTTATCTTTATTGGTCTTATCCCCCTTGCTTTGGCAGCAATATCAAACTTCAAAAACTCTATTAATTTCAGTTAAAAACTGGGCTTCAGTCCTAGGTCCAGTTACTGCCAAAAATTTTCTCTTAATTTTAATTAAATTTACCATTGGTCGAATTTCTTTTTATCCCAAGTTGGCTTATTATTTTGTTGCTGCACTAGTTACTATTCCTCTCTGGTTTAAAGTTGTCGTCAATTCTTTCAATCGCCGTTCCATCGCTTTTATTTTTTGGATGTCATTAACCGTTGGAATGGTTTTTTCTTTATTTACTCCCATGTTTCAATATTTTCGTTTCCTTTATTTAGTGCCCCTTTTTTGTTTAATTATAAAAAAGAATTACCACTACACTTTTATCTTCCTAGCTTTTTCACTAGTTTATCTTTTTAATCCTGCTTTTCATCGTGAAGATTGGCAGGAGATGAGTCCATCTCTCTCTACCGATATTTACATGGTTATTTCAGCTGCCGATCCAATAAAATATTATCGTCCTGATATTAAAATACACAATTTATCAATTGAAATTCCCACCGCCTCAGAAATTACAGTATTACCGTATATTTCTGAAATCCATGGTATTGATTACATGGCCCGTCTTAAATCTCTTGGTTATTATCAAAAACAAGTTGTGTCTTATACCGGCCCGTTAACGAAAGAAATTTGGCAAAAATCAATCAAATAATTTATTAATTTTTGGTACCAATTTCATGGTAGTATCGTATCCTATTTGCACATAATTTTTTGTTTTTACAAAGTTCAAAACGTTTATATCGTCAACTAGGGGCAAAATTTTTATATCAGCTTTTTCTAAATTGTTTTTTGATAATTGTCGTACCATCACCTGCATGGCTACAAATGCAATTCTGGTTAAATTTGCCTTTGATAATTTATCGTAGCTTTTTGGAAACACTTTACTATACAAGCCGACAGCTACTATTTTTTCATCTTTTTTTTGAATAACCTCTGATACTGGAACTGGATTTAGGGCACCGCCATCAATTAAAATTTTTCCACCAAGCTTGACTGGAGAAAATAATGCCGGTATGGCACAGGAAGCTCTAATTGCAGTTGACAATTTACCTTGGGTAAAGACAAATTTTTCACCTTTAACTAAATCAGTGCACACCGCCTTAAACGGTATAGGTAAATTTTCTATCTTTTTTTTATCACATATTTTGTCTAAAAACTTTTCCATTTTTTTGCCTCTCATTAGACCACTTTTTATTGGCCAATCAACCAGCATATCTAGGAGTTTTAAATAACCAATGTCTTTTATTATTTTTTCCAAATAATTGCAATCAGGATTTGCGGCGTATAGACCTCCAATTAGTGCCCCAGCTGAGGTGCCAACAATTTGGGTTATTTCAAATCCTGAGTCAACCAAGGCCTTTATTACTCCCAAATGTGCCAAACCCTTTGAGCCACCGGAGCCCAAAACTAAACATATTTTTTTTGTCATGAATCCAATATAACATATTAGCACTTGAATGCTTGACAGCTAGCAATTAATATATTATATTGCTAATTGATTATAAATTAATGAATAAAAAGGAGGATATATGCACTATTACCCTTATAAACCGTTAATTGATTTTAAACCATTCCTGTGGGATGAAGACGTATGGCCAGAAATGAAAATGACCAATGGTCTCAATGTCTATGAGGAAGGTGATAAAGTTATTGTTGAAGCGGCTGTGCCTGGTATTGGTTCTGACAAAATCAAAGTAAAGTACGAAGATGGTGTTCTAAGAATTAGTGCCAGGTCAGAAGAAAAGGATGTTGAGAAGAAACAAAACCGTATAGTTCACCAATGGAACAAAGTGTCTTCTTTTGAATATACTACCTATCTTCCAAGACCTATCGATAGTAAAAGTCTTGAAGCAAAAATAAAAGATGGTGTCATTACTATCTCGGCCTCAATTGCTGAAACCGCCAAGGCCAAAGAAATTGAAGTTAAAGTCGCTTAAGTTCGGCTACTTCCCGGGGAGTCAAATCCCGGTACTCCCCGGGTTGAAGATTTCCCAAGTTTAATGATCCAACTCGAACTCTTTTTAGCACCCGGACTCTTAATCCGGCTTCCCAACACATATTTCTAATTTGTCTTTTTTTACCCTCATACATAACTATTACCATTCTGTTTTTAGTTGATCTGATTATTTTATTTATCCCGGTATTAATGTTTCTTCCAGCCACGTCTTTGTCTGTTGTCACCTCATATTCTTTCTCCATATGAAATTTGGGGTGGGTGAGTTTTAGAGCTAGGTCGCCATCATTTGTCAAAATAATTAAACCTTCAGAATCAACGTCCAAACGACCTACCGGATAAAGTCTATTGTTGGTTTTGACCAAATCTACCACTTTTTGTCTTCCCATTTCATCATCAGCTGTTGATACAATTCCGACTGGTTTATAAAGCATTAAATATTCCTTTTTTTCCACAGATTTTATGGCTTGATCTTTTATTAGTATTTTTTCTTTACCAGAAACTTTTTCTCCAAGCTTGGCGACTTTACCATTAATAGTGACTAATCCTTGTTCAATTAATCTGTCGGCACCACGTCTTGATGCCATTCCGGCTTGGGCAAGAAATTTATTTAATCTTATTTGTGTCATGGCTAAATTATAACCTAAAATTGGGTATTGTTTTAATTCCGAATTTTTCCGGAAATTTTATATATAATGTCTTTATGTCCGACAAATATACCGCTCTTTGGGTCTCCCACTCTTCAATATCTGCATTTTTAGAATGTCCCCGTTCATATTATCTAAAGAATATTTATAAAGATCCAAAAACCAATCATAAAATTAAATTAATGTCGCCACCTTTGGCTCTTGGCCAGGCAGTCCATGAAGTAGTGGAATCTCTTTCAGAAATAAAAACTGATTTGCGTTTTAGTGAACCACTTTTGGATAAATTTGAAAGATCTTGGAAAAAAGTTTCCGGTAAAAATGGTGGTTTTTTTGACAAGGAAACAGAATTCAAATATAAAACCCGAGGTGAGGAAATGATCCGTCGGGTTATTAAAAACCCCGGACCTCTTGGTGAATTAGCTGTCAAAATCAACATGGATTTGCCTTATTATTGGCTTTCTGAAGAGGACAATATTATCCTTTGTGGCAAAATCGATTGGTTGAAATATTTCCCCGACACCAATAGCGTGGAAATAATTGATTTTAAAACCAGCCGTCATGAAGAAGGGGAGGATTCTCTTCAATTACCTATTTACAATCTATTAGTTAATCATTGTCAGAACCGTGAAGTGACCTCTGCTTCTTATTGGTATTTAGATAGTAGTGATGAACTAAGTCCCAAGAAATTGCCCGATTTAAAAGAAGCGCAAGATAAGATTCTTAAAATTGCCAAAAGAATGAAATTACAGAAATCTCTAGGTAAATTTGATTGTCCTAACGGCGAACAGGGCTGTCGTGCTTGCCGTCCCTTTGAATCCGTCCTCCGCGGTGAAGCCGAGTTTGTCGGCAACGACGATTTCAAAGCCGACGTCTATATTCTCAAAAAATCTAACGATAAAGAAAACGATAGTACTATTCTTTAAAACAGTCCCATCTGTGGGGCGACTTCTATCTTGGGATAGGAAAAATCAACTTCAAAAATTCTGGGCGTATTCCATTTATCTTTGTATTTTAATTGCTTATTTTTTAAACCAAAATCATAAACTTCTTTGGTGACAATGACATCCATTTCACAATATTTTTTTAGTTTGGAAAGCGATTCTTTTGAGTGTTCCTGCCAGTAATAAACCGCGTTTAAACCATTATCAATTTTGGTATGACCCAGAGTTTCTGTGGCGATGGCATTCAAACTCAATCTAAAACCTATCGCATTTTTAACATGATCCATAATGTCAAAATGAGATAGTTTTTTAAAATCATATGGTGCCAATGGCGCCATAGCTGGTACATCAAAATGTAGGGAATTAAATCCAATAATTCTGTCTACATTGGAAAATAATCCCCACATTTTTGGAAAATCTTCTTCAAAAAAGCTCTCCATTTTTCCGGAAATCTCCTTAAAATTATCATCCAATTGTCGTTTATATACCGAAATTATGGAAATTCCCAAGTCTGCCGGGTTGCTCCCTTCAATATCATCAAAGATTTTTTTGGTTTCAATATCAAAAATAATCTCGTTCATCATAGAACATATAGAATAGCAAAAATTATCTTACAGTGACACTTTTTGCCAAATTTCTAGGTTTGTCCGGGTTAATTTTTCTATTTGTTGCTAAGAAAAATGATAACAATTGAATTGTTATCAAATTATTAATAATCTCTTCATTACTAATAGTTATTACTTCACCTCCACGAGCTTTAATTTCTGCACAGTCATTTTTTAATCCTTCCCCAATCCCAAGTATTTTAACTCCCTTTTCAATTAGAGCTAAAGCTCCATGTTTCAATTCACTACCTCCAATCGCTTCGGCCTGAATATAACAAGTTTCTTTTAATTTTAAAGCTGCTTCCTTAGCCAAGATTAAATTCTCGTTTCTACCAATAATTATTAATCTATCATCAGAGGTAAATTTTTTAGCAAGTTTTAAGGCTTCTTTTTCATTAAATAATATCTTTTCTTTTATATTAACTACTTTAAGAAACCAATAAATCATTGCAGTAAAACTTTTTGTAGCTGCTACAGCCACCTCTCGCTCCGCGAGTAGAGGATAAATTTTATTTACCATTCGTCCCAGTGTTGAGAGGGGATTATTAATTAATCCTACAACTCTAAAACCTTTACTTAAAAAATCTTCAGTAACCTCAATCAAATCCATGCTTTCTCCAGATTGTGATAGGACGATTATTAGAGCTTTCCTGTCAAAACTGTCGATTGTGTCATTAACTTCAGAAGCGCAAAAAGCACTAGCTCTTTTTTTAAGTTTTCCGGCAATTAACTTTGCCCCCATTTCTGCCGCAATACTGGCCGAACCACACCCAACTAAAATTATTTCTTTAGAGTTTAGAATCTCCTTTCTAAAATCTAATATTAATTTTTTCTCTTTATTAATTCTTTTCAAAACTTCTTTCGTCTCTAAAATTTCCCTATACATCGCTTGTCCTTCAACAATATTTTGATTATTTTGAACAAAATTATTCCACTTTATTTTTACCACCTTATTTTTAGAATTATCGAATATTTTTATATTTCTGTTGTTATCAATACTAACTATTTCTTTATCTTCCAGATAATAGATTTTATCTATTCTTTGATCAAAAGCTCCTACATCAGAAACTATTTGAACCACCCCATCTCCATATCCAATAATAAGTGGAGATCCATATTTGTATCCTACAAAACCTTTATGTTTTTTATCTAAAACAACTAAAGAATTTTTTCCTTTTATAATCTTGGCTAAATTTTTAATTCCTGTCTCAAGATTTTCATATTTTTCTAAAAAATGAACCATTACCTCAGAATCGGTTTCTGATGTATATTTGTGATCTTTAATTTTTAAGTCTAAATAATTTTCGACAATTCCGTTATGAACTAGATATCGGTCTTTTTTACAACTGGAAAAGGGATGGCAATTTTTTAGTTTAATTCCGCCATGAGTTGCCCATCGGGTATGGGCTAAAATTAGTTTGGAATTTCCAACAATTTTTTTTGCGTCAACAACTCCCAAACCACGCCATAATTTTGTTTTTTCATCCACCGTTACTACTCCCCAACTATCATAACCCCGATATTCCATGTTTTTAATTAACCGGGAAATATCCGTTAAAGAACAATCCTCCTTATAAGAGGCAGCTAAAATACCGCACATATATTTTATGTAATTAATAATGGCGGTCACCAATTAAAATTTTCTTTTCAAAAATTTCTTAAGGTTGTTGGCTCAACCTGGAGGTACCCGCAGATATTTCGATTTCCTCCTTCCTCGTTTCCCGCCTAGGCGGGTCACACGCTTATTTTTTAATAACGACCGTAAATTAATATATCATTCTTGATCCACATTTCCAAAACCGATGAAATTAGGGATTCTTTTACTGTTTAAAATTGTCCCTGGAAAAATTGTTCCCTCCCCAAATTTTAAATTAATCATCTGTGCCACCTCAGTTTCTCTCATAAATTTTTGTCGCTTTCCAAAAATATCTCCTTGCCATGACTTTGGCTGAAAGTCATATATGGCCACTACAGCCTTTTTTATTTCTCCACTAAATTCCGGAATTTTTGGATAGATTTTACTAAACATTTCCCAGCCATTAATCATCCCTTCTTTAATCCTCAATTTCCCATTAATATTTATATTGTTTCCTCCTCCCCACCACATAATCCCCAAAGCTTCCATTTTTTGTCTGTCACATCTTTGTCCTACTTTTAGGCATAATTGATAAAATATGGCTGTTAGTTCCTGTCGGTTTTTGGCCGGAATTTTTAAAGAAAATATTGCCGAAAAACTCTTTTTATTTTCTCTTTTTTTATCATCAATTTCAAAACCCCGCAGTCGCCAATACCAATAGTCGGCACAAACCGAATGAAAAATACTTTTTAATTGTTGTCTACTACACTGATAAAAATCTTGAGGATTTTTAACCCCATTTACTTCCAGCTTATAAGCTGTTTTAAAATTAATTCCATGTAAATCAGTCAATTTTAATTTCTCATAAATTTCCCAAAAATTGTCTTTATTAATTTCTGTTAATCCATCGGGTTTTTGTAAATTTGATGCTACTTTAGCCAAAAATATATTTGGTCCAATTCCTATCGAAACTGTTATCCATTCACCCAATTTTTCTCTAATTTCTTTTTTAATTCTTAGAGCTCTTTCTTTTAGATCACCCTCTATCCCCTTAAAATTTACTGCAAATTCGTCAATTGATTTTGCCTGTACATCAGGTGAAAATTTTAATAATATTTTTTTCAAACCTCTATTTATAAATCGATATTTTTCTACATCGGGGGTCAATACTATTATGTTTGGACAAATTTTTTGCGCTTCTCCCACCCTCCAGCCAGTTTTTATTCCTAGTTTTTTAGCCTCTCTCGACGCGGCCAAAATACACCCACCCCCATTTTCATACGCGGCCACCACCACCTCTCTCCCGCGAAGCAGGGGATTGGCTTGCTGTTCTATAGTGGCAAAACAGGAATTGATATCCAAGAGCATTTTTTCTCCTCGCCCTTGATTAAAATTGCTACTAGTCAGATAGTCCATCGGCCACTTCGGTTAGTTTCCAGAATAAATTATCGGTATTTAAGACTAATTTAAAAAATATCCCCTTAGAGGTGACCGAAAACACATGAAATAATTTTTTCCCTTGATAAAACTGATGATGCATTCCCACTTCTTCTATTTTAAAATCCCTATTATTCCATTGAATTTGGATTGGTTTAATTTTATTTTGATAATGATTAAAATCCATCATTACCGAAACCGGAGCATTTATTTTTTGTCTCATGGCAACATAATACCCGAATAAAACCCGAATATGCAATATATCAAATTTAGATTCCAATACTAGTCAGACTGCAAGATATTATATATACCTACCCCAATATCTCTGATATAGTAATATGTCATGCCCAAAACTTTATATGATACCTTTGGCGTCAGAAAAATTCTTCGACCCATTAACAAAAATTTAAAAAACGACGGACTTTCTCTTACCTTAAAAAAAATTGTTAACCAGGTTTCTCGTGGTTTTACAATAAACATCCCCAAAAATACTGAAAAAGTTTTAAAAAATGATTCGGTTTTGTTAATCTGCAATCATCCCGCTCAAGCTGATGTATTACTACTTTTATCTGCCATTCCCTCACGTAAAAAAACTTTTTTAATTGTTATGAGTGGTATTTTATCTATTTTACCGGCTATTAATAAGTATTTAATTCCCGTTTATATTAGTCACCGTTTTAATGAAAGATCTCAACCAGACTGGAAGATGGAATTACTTAAAAAATTTCACTTTACCCCTGAATATAGTCAGGAAATAGCTCATAAAAAAAATATAAAAAGTATTACTCTTGCGACTCAAAAAATTAACGAAGGTTCATTGGTCGGCATATTCCCCGCCGGTGGTTCCGAAAATGGTCGTGATTTTTTACCGGGAGTTGGCCACATTATTAAAAATTTGAAATATCCAGAAAAAACCAAAATCGTCATGGCTCATGTTAGTGGTACTTCCACCTGGGATTTTCTCCGTATTTTACCTTTTTTTAGTAAATTATTGCCTAAATTTAAAATTGAATTTTCTCAAGTTTTAGATGCCTCCGATTTTGTTGGTGATGACGGCCGGGTTATAGCTCTTAATCTTCAAAATACTTACGATCAGTGGTCTTTGCCATTTTATCCCCTACCAAGATTTCAGTACGCTGCTTTATATTTACGTTCTTTTCTACTTTTCCTTCTTTTTAGAGGTTAATGCTAAAATAGCACTGTTCCAAACTAAGTTTATTGAGACCCATCTCAATTGGTTTTATCAATATCGGGGATTGGCGCAATTGGCTAGCGCGCACGGATGGGGTCCGTGAGGTTGCTGGTTCGAATCCAGTATCCCCGACATATTTGAAACTTGTATAATTAATTTGTGTTGTGGAAAAAAATACTATTTCTGGTTATTTTAATTTGTTTTCCCCTCTTTTCTATCCATTCTAGTCAGGCAGCTGAAACATGTTGGAATGTGATGATGTTTGGGAGTGGTAATACTGATCAATGGGAAAAAGATTTAAATCTTCACGATATTAGAGTCGCTTGTAGTGGTGATCCAACAAGATGTCTTGAAAATCGGTTAAATCCTACTACTGGCACAATAAGAAAATACGACAGAATTTTTTTAGGTATAACCAGGGAAAAATCCAAGGCAGCAGACTATGCTTTGCAATATAGTGAACTAAGCAAAAAATATCCCAAGTTGTATGAAATTAGTTTTGATGATTTTTACACTTTTTGGATAGGGGAATTAGGTGAAGACAATATTGAGTTAAAAAAAATCATTGACAACACTAAAAAAATTAATCCAAATTTGAAATTTGGTATGACTCTCTATCAAGATCAGCTTTCACTCCTTGATAATATAACCCTTACAAATAGAAGAAAAGTGGATTATATCCACCTGTTTTTGCATGACAGAAAAACTAATATTGAAGGAGATGTTCAACAGGTTAAAATACTATTTCCTAATGCCAAAATCATTGCGGGTTCATATGCTTTTGATTTTAAATCACCTTGCACGGAAGCCGTTTCAGATCATGAGCCGTGCAGAGATAGTGACGAATTAACTTATTTTAAAGAATCTCTTGAACGTCAGACAACTTTAATGAAAAATTGTAAAATTGAAGCGATAGAGTTTTGGCCAGCATATTTTGGAAACGAAAATCAAATAGATTTTACCGCTTGTCTTGCAAAAGGAAATACCTCGGACCAATGTATTACTAATACTAAAAAAATGAGATCCCAAGCACTTAAAATTTTTAACTCTATCAAGCCGTCACCAACATTAACATTGAAACCTACCTCCACACCCACATTATCACCAACTTCAACTTTGACTCCAACAAACATAATTAGCAAATGTACTCAATGTTTAGGATTACCCAAAGCTAGGGGCAAAGGTGATGCTAATTGTGATGGCGAGGTAGATGTAATTGATTATTCTCTTTGGTATAAAAACTTTCAAGCAGGTCATTTGGGGACAGACATAAAAAACAATTGGAATGCTGATTTTACTTGTGATGGTCTAGTAGATATCATTGATTACTCTCTTTGGTACCAATATTTTAAATCGTAATTCAAATCTTCGCCTTTTCTTCGGTTTTGCTTCTTGACTTGATATAGTCGCGGTTGCTATTACTTAACCAATGAAAAATAAAAAAGTCAAAAAAGAAAAAGTTGTTTCTGTTTCCACTGGTAGCAATTTACAAAACAAAAAAAATGAAGCTGTCCGTTTAGCTATGGAACAAATCACCAAGGCTTATGGCGAAGGTGCCATTATGAAAATGGGTGAGCGTACTGATATGGACATTGAAGTTATTCCTACCGGGTGTCTCACTTTAGATATTGCTTTAGGGGTCGGTGGTTTACCCCGAGGTCGGGTTACCGAAATCTTTGGACCAGAAGCTTCTGGAAAAACTACCTTGTCTCTTCATGTCATTGCTGAAGCTCAAAAAATGGGTGGTACGGCTGCTTTCATTGATGCTGAACATGCTCTTGAGCCTATTCGTGCCGCCACAGTTGGCGTTGATTTAAATAACTTATTGATTTCTCAACCTGATAATGGCGAACAGGCCTTGGAAATTGTGGAGACTCTGGTCCGTAGCAATGCTGTTGATGTAATTGTTGTTGATTCTGTTGCCGCCTTAGTTCCAAAGGCAGAAATTGAAGGTGAGATGGGTGATTCCATGATGGGAGTTCAAGCTCGTCTCATGTCCCAGGCTCTTCGAAAACTCACGGGTGCTATTAGTAAATCCAAGGCTGTAGTGATTTTTACCAATCAATTGCGTCAAAAGATCGGTGTTATGTTCGGTAACCCTGAAACTACCCCCGGTGGTTTGGCCTTAAAGTTTTATTCATCAGTTCGTATTGATGTTCGTAAAATTGCCAATATTAAAACTCCCAGTGGTGAATCTATAGGTTCTCAACACCGCGCCCGCATTGTCAAAAACAAAGTTGCACCCCCATTTAAAGAAGCCGAATTTGACATTATGAACACTGAAGGTATTTCCGTCACCGGTTCTCTTGTTGATATGGCCGTACTTCATGGATTAGTTACCAAATCAGGTGCCTTTTTCAAAATTGATGGTCAAAATATCCAGGGTCGTGAAGGTTCTAAAAAATATTTAAAAGATAATCCAAAAATTGCCAAAGAATTGACAAAACAAATTTGGGAAAAAGTTAAAACTGATGCTGACAATGCCATTCAAGCTGCTACGTCTCCTGCCGAGTCGCAAGACTAAAAATCGAATTTGGTTAATTTTTAGTGACAACTTTAAATTACCATTCTTTGCTGACGACGTAGTTAAGCTAGGTCTAAAAACTAATTTAGACATTAATGACGAGCTCTTTGAGAAAATCAAAGTTAGTAGTCTTTATTATTTGCTATACAACTATTCTCTCAATCAAATTGCTCTGTCTCCCAAAATAGGTCGTACTTTATCACCTAAAATAAGGCAAAAATTACATTTTTATTTACGGAAGTATAAATTAACTGGTGATTATATTTATTTAATTGATGAAATCATCGACAAATTATCATCTCTGGATTTACTTGACGACGTTGCATTTGGAGAGTATTTACTTCGAAAAAATAAAAAACATTCAAAACAATATTTATCTCGACTTTTTTCCTTTTATCATCTCAAATTGCCTCAGGATTTTTTAAATGATGATATCCAAAACATAAAAGACATTTTGGTTAAGAAAAAATATTCATCATTAAATTGGGCGGAAAACACAGTCAAAAATAAAATAATTGCCTCATTAGCCAGAAAAGGTTTTGCCTATAATGACATTAAAACTGCAATTGACGAATTAAGTAAAAACAGGTAAACTACCTGGACCTTAAAATCAATTTCAAATTTATATATTCCACTTTTTACTATCAAACTCAAAATGCTCTCTGATTTAATTTTTTTTCCGTCCACATTGCGTTCAGAGTAATCTTTTTCGATCAGTAAAAAAGTGTATTGGAGGTTTCTATGTTCAATTCTTTTCTTTCGAAGTTCAAGAGTCTTTTTAATAGCTCTTCTGATATTTCCGGTTCTATCGTTACTCCTGCCGCATCTACCACAGCTTCTGTTGAAACTGTTATTTCAACTGAAACCGATGCTGACCATAATCGGGTAGTTTTTTCTCCCAAAAAAGCCGAAAAGTCTGAAAAAGGTAAAAAAACTGCTCCTGTTACCACTTCAGCTCCAGTAGCTGTAGTTATGGCCACTGTCCCCAATCCTCAAATCGAGGCTCAAGCCCAAGCTCAGGCAAAAATTATTGTTGAAAATGCCCGTCGTCTGGAAACTGAGGCCAAAGTAAAAGAAGCTGAAATTTTCCAAAGATTGAAGTCTCTCAATGATAAGGAAAATTATTTAATTCAAAAAGAACAATCAATCGACACTCAACAGGTTGACATCAAGAAAAAAGCCGATAAAATTGATGAACTTTATCGAAAACAGCTTGAAAAGCTGGAAAATATCTCCGGTCTCGATGTAGACAAGGCTAAACAACTTTTAATGAGCAGTGTTGAGAAGAAAATGACTTCCTGGCTTGCTAAAAAGGTCGAGGAAAGTAAAGACGACTTAAGTGCTCGTCAAGATGAGTTGGCCAAAGAGATTCTTTCAGAGGCTTTGACTCATGGTGTCACTGATTATGTGGCTGAATACACTGTTTCTACTATTACATTACCTGATGAAAAGATTAAAGGAAAAATTATTGGTCGAGAAGGTCGTAATATTCGCGCTTTTGAAAAAGCTACCGGTGTTGAATTGGAGCTTGATGAAACCAATGACATTCGTATTTCCTCTTTTGATTCTACCCGTCGCGAAGTTGCCCGTTTAACTTTGGAAAAATTAATCAAAGATGGTCGGATTCAACCGGTTAAAATAGAGCAATTGGTAGCTCAAACTCGTGCTGATATGGATAAAATTTTACTTAATGAAGGTAAAAGAATCTGTCAAGAAATTGGTGTTTATAGCCTACCTGTCGAATTAATTAAAGAGGTTGGTAAATTTAAATTCCGTTTTTCCTATGGTCAAAATTTAGCCAAACATACTATCGAAGCTGTCAAAATTGCTGTCGCCTTAGCTTACGATTTAAAAGCTGATGTTAACACTGTCAGATTGGGAACTCTTCTCCATGACATTGGAAAAGTTATCAACGATCAAGAGGGAACTCATGTCGAACTGGGTGTCGATTTACTTCGCCACTACAAAATGCCTGAAGCAGTTATTAATGCTGTTGCTGAGCACCACGAGGACAAACCATTTTCCTCGGTGGAGTCAGTATTAGTATATTTGGGTGATGCGGCCTCTGGAGCCCGTCCAGGAGCCCGCTACGAGGTTCATGAAGAGTATCTTAAGAGGATGCAAAACATTGAAGAAGTCGCCAGAAGTTTTGCTGGGGTTACTAGTGTTGCCGCTTACCAGGCCGGTCGTGAGGTTATGGTTATCGTCGAACCCTCAACAGTTAATGACGAAGAAGCCACAGTCCTTAGCCAAAATATCGCTGATAAACTTGAAGAAGAGGCCAAATGGGCTGGTCAGATAAAAGTGACAGTTATCCGAGAGCTTAGGACATCTTCGACTATCATTGGAAGTAAAATCAATAAAAGTGCGGTTAAAAACGATGGGTAATACTTGAAATTTAATGGAAAGTAGCTAATAATGATAGCTGAATTATAAATTCAAAAAATAAATGACCAAAAAAGATCTAATCGAAGTCGTAGCTCAAAAAGCTAAACTGTCCAAGAAAGCTGCCAAGGTTTCTGTGGAAACCTTTTTAAATGAAATCATGAAGGCCCTTGCTTCTGGTGAAGTTGTCAAACTCTCTGGGTTTGGTACCTTCAAAACCAAAATGTTCAAGGCCAAAACCATCAAGGCGATCGGATCTAAAGAATCCAAGAAAATCGTAGCCCGAAGAATGCCTCGCTACATTCCTGGAACCAAAGTCAAGAAAATGGTCAAATAGTTTTCTTAAAAACTTCAAAATCCCTCACTTCGGTGGGGGATTTTTAGTTGTAAAATAGGCCATGAGGTTGCTTAATTATAAAAAAGTATTCAATTGCATTATGGATGATCTCTTGATTAGTGTTGGTAATAAAAAAGTTTTCATTGGCATTTCTGGCGGCATCGATTCTGCTGTCACTGCGGCACTTTGTGCCAGAATACTGGATCGGGATAAGGTTTTCGGAATTTTAATGCCCTACGGTCAACAATCAGATCTTCAAGATTCTCGGGATATCGTCAAACTTTTAGGGATCAAATCATTTGAAGTGGATATCAAACCCATGGTTGACAGTTTTAATTATTTTAACAACAAATTAGTTAAAGCCAATCTTATGGCTAGAACTCGCATGTCAGTTTTATATTCCTATGCCAATTTACACGAGGGTTTAGTCATGGGAACCACCAATAAATCAGAATTTTCTATTGGTTATTTCACTAAGTATGGTGACGGGGGTTGCGATATAGAAGTTATCGCTGAGCTTTATAAAACAGAGATATTTCAGTTGGCTAAATATTTAGAAATCCCCGAAAAATTTATTAATAAAAAACCCAGTGCAGGTCTGTGGGTTGGTCAAACAGATGAGAGTGAAATGGGATTTACTTATAATGACTTAGACAAATTTCTTCAAGGTGGACATGTCGATGCTGATGTTAAAAATAAAATTAATAATTTAATAAAGAATTCTGAACACAAGAGGAATTTACCTCCGATTATATCTACAGAATATTAAATGAAAGTTAATCATCAATTTGGTCTAATAATCGGCCGTTTTCAACCACCATGTTTACATCATTTTCAGTTTATTAATGAAGCGATAAGTTCTGGAATTCAAAAATTATTAATTGGTGTTGGCGAATCACCAAGTTTTGATTGTCGAAATTTTTTGACTGCTGTTGAAGTTCGTTCTCTTTTGGTTCCTAATTTAGATCAATTAAATTTTCCCTACCAATTAGTTACCATTCCCGATATAAATGATCCGGTGCATTATGTCGAACATGTTAAGAATATATATCAATTCATTGATGAAAATAATACCTGTCTTTTTACTGAAAATACTTACACTTCTGATTGTTTTATTAATTATGGTCATAATTTTAAAGTAGTCACTCCGACTATTTTGGATAACCGAGCTACCAATGTCCGCCAATTAATGATTAACAATGATCGAAAATGGCAAAAATTAGTTCCCAAAAATGTTTTAGAATATATTATTAAAAATAATAAAAGACCATGGTAATTTCCATTGTAGAACTTCACCAGAAAGCTGAAAGATTACGTGAGCAGGATCGATTATTAGAAGCTCTAAAGCTTTATGAAGAAATTGTTGTCGGTTATCAGAAAAATAAAAACTATTCGGGATTGGTGGAATCATTAGGTGGGCGATGTTTGACTTATAAGCATTTATTTTTGTTAAGTGGTGATTTTTGTTTTAAAAATTTAGCCTATTACTCCGCATTATCATCTCTAGATATTGCAAAATATTACAAAATTACTGATAAAATTTATCGTTGTTATTTTCGCCTCGGAGAGATGGAAATTTTATTTGAAAATTATAAAAAAGCGATTGAATATTATAAAAAATCTTTATCTCTTTATCCTCAGGAAGAAGCTGAAAAAGGGGATTTTCAATATCATTTAGGTGAGGCCCAGTGTCTCAGAGGTGATACAAAAAATGGTTTGGAAAATTTATCCTCAGGTCTGACAAAAATCCGGCAATATCGTGATTCAACTGATTCTTTTTTGGTTAACGTTTGGGAGTCAGGCTGTTTAATGAAATTGTATATTTTTACCAAAGACAAAAATTATTTAGAAGACGCTCAAAAAATAATTGACTCCGACTCACGTCTTATTATCCGCAAACGGCAAATTGCGGCACTCTTGTAATAATATCGAGTACCTGATTAATAGTATTATCAAATTCTCCATCTTTATTTATCACCACAAAATCATATCTGTCGCTATATTCTTTCCAATTTTGCCAATCCCCTCTCATTCTCGTAAATATAACCTCTTTCGGAGTTGCTGAATCTCTTAATCTTTGTCTTCTCGGCAATGTTTGTAAATCTGGGACCCCAATATAAATAGTTATGGCATTATCAGCAATTTCATTTAGTCCCTTTTCTCTCAATAAATCTTTTGCACCAACAGCTGTTTTTGGATCAATTCTCCAAATTAATGTTTCTGTTTCAGCTCTTTGAAGCTCTCCCTTTTTTGTTCCCTTTAATGTTTCATAATATGGAAACCACTCTAAAAATTCATCCCTTTTATCAGATTCTTTAAATTCTTCAATACTTAAAAAGTGATAATCAATTCCATCCTGCTCTCCTTCTTCTACCCTAATAGGTCTTCCGGCACAACAAGTTACCACCCGACTACATCCATATCTTTCAACTAATTCATTCATTGTTCGGTCTTTTCCACCACCTGACGGTCCAGTCAAAATTATCAATCTTCCTTTATTTTCAATATGTTCTCCCATGTCCGATTATAAACTTAAATTATGTATTTTTCTATACAGAATTATAAAATTGACAAATCAAATATATAAAGCCGAACTATTCACGATATAATCCACAGTATGAAATTAAGTATTGGTATTGTTGGTCTTCCCAATGTTGGTAAATCAACTTTATTTAACGCTCTTTTAGGTCGTCAGGTGGCTGACGCTAGCAATTATCCCTTCTGTACCATCGACCCCAATGTTGGCGTCGTCGAAGTTCCCGATGATAAATTAACTGTCTTAGCCAACATTGTTAAAACTACTAAAATTGTCCCCGCCATTGTCGAATTTGTTGATATTGCCGGTCTGGTCAAAGGTGCTTCTACCGGTGAAGGTCTGGGTAATAAATTTTTAACCAACATTCGTGATTGTGATGCTATTTGTCATGTTGTTCGTCATTTTTCTGACCCCAGCATTATCAAAGAGGGTAGTGTTGATCCCAAGGGCGATTTTGAAGTAATTTGTGCCGAATTAATTATTAAGGATTTGGATAGTGTTGATAAATATTTAGACAGTAATAAAAATAATGCCGCTGAATTAAAAACTAAAAAATTTGCTTTAGGTAAAAAGTTAAAAACATTCTTAGAACAGGGGAAACTAGCCATTAATATTGATTTAGATGATGACGAAAAAATCTTATTAAAAGATTTTTTTCTTTTAACTGCCAAGCCCTATTTTATAGTGGCTAATGTTGACGAATCGACGTATGCCGAATCTGAAAATTTTAAAACCACTCTCGAAAATGTGATTCCAGTGTGTGCCAAAACAGAATTTGAATTATCAGAATTATCTACTGATGACAAAAAAAATTATCTAAAAGAATTAGGGATGGAAAAATCAGGTCTCGAACGCGTCATCCAAAAAGCTTATGAAACTCTAGGTCTCCAATCTTTTTATACTGCTGGTATCAAAGAAGCCCGAGCCTGGACTATAAAAAAGAGTGCTACCGCTCCTGAGGCTGCTGGTGCCATTCACACCGATTTTCAACATGGTTTTATTATGGCCGAAATAGTATCTTATCCCGATTTTGTGGCCAATAACGGTTGGGATGGCGCCAAAACAAAAGGACTTTTACGTCATGAGGGCAAGACTTATATCATGCATCCCGACGACATCGTCGAATTTCGATTTAATGTCTAAAAAAATTCTCATTATCTCAGGTCCGACAGCTACTGGTAAAACTGATTTAGCAATTAAATTCGCCAAAAAATTTAATGGTGTTTTAATTTCCGCCGACTCTCGTCAAATTTATCGGGATATGGATATTGGTACTGGCAAGGATCATCCGAAAAGTTTCAAAATTAATTTAGTTGATTTAATTACTCCAGACCTCAGTTTTTCCGTAGCTCAATATCAAAAACTAGCCCTTCAAAAAATTACTGAGATCCACTCCCAAAATAAACTTCCAATAATTGTTGGTGGTACCGGTCAATATATTGATAGTATCGTTAATCCCAATAAATCAACCTATTCTATCCGCCCAAATATATTTCTACGCTTTTTTTTGAACAAGTTATCCACATCTACTCTTCAAAAAATTTATCGAATTTTAGACAAAAAAACATTTAATTCTTTAAATAATTCAGAGAAGCACAACCCTCATAGATTAACCAGAAAAATTGAAATAAAATTGTCAACAATAAAAAATATTGCCCCCCTTCCTCAAGGGGGGGTGCCAGAAGGGCGAGGGGGTTTTAATATCCTCCATCTTTCTCTCACTGCTCCAACTTCTTTTTTATATCCCCGTATCGATTCCCGAGTTCAAAAACGCCTTGATACCGGCCTTTTAGATGAAATAAAAAATTTATTAACTAAATATTCTTGGTCAGATCCGGGATTAAATACTTTGGCTTACAAAGAATTTAAAGATTATTTTAATAAATCAGCAGGGACGGCATCTCTACTAAAAGAAACCCAAAAAATTTGGGCTTTTGATGAACATTCTTATGCCCGTCGCCAAATTACCTGGTTTAAAAAACAAAAAGAAATTCATTTTATCGATATCACTGAGTTAAACCACGTTGACCATACTATTGATGTGGTTAAAAAATGGTACAATTTGTCATGAAACCCCAAAAAGTTGAGATTTCCTACAAAACGATTATTTTTACTGTTGTCTTTCTGATTTCTCTTTTTGTTATTTGGCAATTACGTAGTTTGATTCTTTTGGTTTTTCTCTGTTATATCTTTATGGAAGGTCTCAATCCGGCTGTTACTTGGTTTCAAAAATTTAAAATTCCCAGAGTTGTCGCTATTTTAATTGTTTATATTCTCATTGCCGCAGCCGTTTCTTTTTCTATTGCCGGTATTATTCCCGCTCTGGTTGAACAATCAACCAATTTAATTCGAAGTCTTCCAAATACTGTCCAGAATATTAATTTTTGGGGAATTGATTCAACCAATATTTCTTCACAATTCAAGTTATTGGAGAATCTTCCGGGCAATATAGCTACCACCGCTTTGTCAATTTTTTCCAACATAATTTCAATTTTTGTTTTCTTCGTTATTACTTTCTATTTGCTTTTAGAGAGAAATAACTTTGACAATTATTTAATAAATATCTTCGGAAAAAAAGGTCACAAAGCAGTTGAAATTGTAAATGAATTACAAAAACGTCTTGGTCATTGGGTTGGGGCCGAATTATTATTGATGCTGGTTATAGGTATCTTGTCTTATATTGGTTACTTAATTATAGGCCTAAATTATGCCCTACCTTTAGCAATAATTGCCGGTCTTTTAGAAATAGTTCCCAACATAGGTCCAACTATTGCTTCAATTTTAGCCGGACTTTTTGGTCTGACGGTTTCACCATTAATCGGTGTGTTAGCTGTAGTCTGGGGAATTATCGTTCAACAATTGGAAAACAATTTTATCGTCCCCAAAATTATGAAAGAAAGGATTGGTATTAATCCTTTAATCACAATTCTATTAATTGCCAGTGGTGCCAAGCTTGGTGGTGTTGCCGGAGCTGTTATCGCCGTTCCCCTTTATCTCACTGCCGAAACAATTTTCAAGACTTTGACTAAGAAATAAAAAAATACTTCAAAGAGATTGTTAAGCCGGATTCTGTTTAAGGGCCATCTATCTATTCTCTCTACCTGAGGCTTTCAAAAGCTAGATCAAACGCCTCGTTTTGAGATTTCCACAGGAAGGATGCTCGTTTCACCCTCCAACTTGCGTCGGAGCTCGTCTCTGTGGCATTGCCTGAAGCTTACGCCTCACCTTACCTTTTCAGGTTCCTTGCTTTTTGTGGTCCGGACTTTCCTGTCGCCGATTAGGCAACTAGACCCTTCAATCTCTTTGAAGTACCCAATTTTACCAAAAAATCCCCCAAAGTTTTACCTCTAGGGGATTTTTATAGAAATTCTACAATAAAGCCGCATCAGCTGCGGATAATATTTTGAACATTTTGACTCCGGTTTCGGGGTCAATAGCTTCAGCTGCTGGTCTACCGTTTTTCAAGATGACTTTCTTGACTTTAGAAACGTCAACCTCAACTGACTTTCTTGATTTCACAGAATAAAATTTAATTACTGCCATTACTTGTTCACCTCCTTGATAAATTTAAAGCTAACTCACTTCCAAACATAATACATTGTAGCTACGATTGCAATAGCCACTAGGCTGAGGAAAAAACTTTTTAGCAAATCTTTGCGTAAATACTGGCCACTTTCGTGATTATCAATTTGTGCCTGTTTCATTCAACTTCAGTATAACATGGGTCACTTTGGTAAAATTAGAACAAGCCATGACCTTCATTTTTTATCTATTAACAATTTTAAATTTTTTAGGTTTTTTATACCTTTTGTATTTAATCTTAACCAAGTATCGTCATTTGCCTTCCGGGGATGGTCAGATTAGTGAAACTTCCGGTGCCATTGAAAAAATGAAATTGATTCGTTTTAACCCTTTTGACGATGTTGGTGGTGATCAAAGTTTCATTCTTGTCTTATTAAACAAGGAAAATTCCGGCCTTTTGCTTACTTCACTCCATCACCGTTCCTTTAGTCGGATATATGCTAAAGGCATAAAAAATGGTCAAGGTGATAATATTACTTTGTCAAAAGAAGAAAAATCGGCTATATTAAAAGCTATTAGTCGTTAACATTTTATGAAATCAAAAATCCTTCCCATCGCCATATATACTCTAATATTTATTTTTGGTTCCTTTGCCTCATACTGGCTTTTTGGTACCTTTATTCCCTCTGAGAACAAGAAATCTGCTGCCGATATCACTCCAACTTCAACTATTAAAAATAACGGTTTTCTAACTTTTGAAGGTCCAAAAACAGAAGTTTGTCCCATAAACGGACAGAAATTCACAGTTGAAGAAAAAAACATCTGGTCAACCAGGCGTCCCTTATTAGTGATGATTGAAAATCATTTTGATTCTCGACCTCAATCAGGCTTAACCAATGCTGATATCGTTTATGAGGCTGTAGCCGAAGGTGGTATTACCCGGTTTATGGGAGTATTTTATTGTAATGCCGTCCGCGGTGCTGCCAACAAATACGATGTTGGACCGGTTCGTTCTGCCAGAACTTATTTCCTCGACTTAGCTTCAGAATATTCTGATTATCCTCTTTACGCCCATGTCGGTGGAGCTAATTGCTCTGCAGCCACTCCTAATGGCCCCTGTACTACCAACAAAAAAGCTCTAGCGATAGAACAAATTGCTCAATATGGCTGGAACAATAAAGGTACCTGGGGAGATCTTTCTCAGTTTTCTCTTTCCTACAAGGCTTGTCGTCGGGAGCCTGATCGAGTTGGTATAACCATGGCCACTGAACACACCATGTATTGTTCTACCACTGAGCTTTGGAATGTAGCTGCCAGTCGTGGTTTGACCAATACTACTGAAGTCAAGAATAGCTCTTGGGACAAGGTATTTCGACCTTGGTCCTTTAAGGGTGAAGATAAATCAGTTTCAGGTACTGCTTCCAACATAAGTTTTGATTTCTGGGGCGATAAGGCCTATGCAGTCTCCTGGAAATATGATCCTGCAACCAACAATTATCAGCGTTCCAATGGTGGTGTCCCTGCTATTGATTTTAATTATCAGCAAGCTGTTAGCACCAAGAACTTAATTGTTCAATTTGTCAAAGAATCCCGTTCCATTGACGAACATTTACACAATCTCTACGCGGTTATTGGTTCCGGCACTGGCATGTACTTCTCCAATGGTCAAAAAACTGAAATTACTTGGACCAAGACTGCCCGTCAAGGTCGAACTGTCTTTAAAGACAAAACTACCGGTAAGGAAATTAATTTTGTTCCCGGTCAAATCTGGGTAGAAATTTTACCAATAGGTAATAAAATTAGCTATGAAGGTTGAAACATCTCTTAATGCCATTCTCACATCGAAAACCCGATGTAAGCTAATTTGTATATTTTTTGGTAACCCTCGAGAATTATTCTATGTTCGTCAACTAGTTAGATTAACAGGTGAGGAAATAAATTCTGTTCGTCGTGAATTAGCCAATCTAAAAAAAGTCAATATTTTACTCTCGGAAAATCGTGGTAATCGGTTATATTACACCACCAATATTCGTCACCATCTATTCAACAGCCTATTACTTTTAGCTTATCGTAATTCTGATTTGGCATTAAAATTGGACAAAGCCAAATTACTATTAGTTTCCTTTCCTTTTTTACTTTGGCAAAAAGCCCGTCCCGATTCTATCGATTTAATTATTGTTGGAGAATTACCCATTAGAGAAGTCGAAAACGCTATTAGTGCTGAGGAAAAAAAGAGAGAGGTGGAAATAAATTATATGGTTATGGATCAGTCTGAACTTAAATTACGTCAAAACAAAAGAGATCCTTTTATTGTCGACTTTTTCCTTTCCTCGCCTCTTGTTATAATCGGTAACCCTGCTTTATTAGAAAATTAAATGCAAAAAATTAGAAAAGTTATTAAAACTGGTAACAGTCTTGCTCTCACATTACCCAATAAAATCATCAAATCTTTTGATATCAAAGAAGGCGATTTAGCCCAATATAAGGTAAATCATAGTAAGACTTCAATCACTTATACTTTTACTGGTCACCCCCGCCAACTTTCATTAGGCTATGTTAAGGAATAATCGTCGGGTTCTTACTATTTTTTGGTCCATTATTGCCGTGACCTTTTTGTGTATTATTGTTAATCTTCCGGCAAAATTCAATCTGTTTGGTCGCACATTTTATCGACCTGATTTTTCTCTAAATTTAGGTTCTTCAAAAATTAAACCCAATTTGGACCTTCGTTACGGTCTCGATTTGGCTGGTGGTGCCTCTCTTCTTTTTGAGGTTGACACTTCCCAGAGAAAAAAAGAGGACTTACCTCAGGCTCTCGAATCTTTGAAATTAAACATCGAACGCAGAGTTAATTTATTTGGTGTTTCGGAATCCAATGTTCAAATGGCAAATCAGGGTGACAAGTATCGTTTGAATGTAGATCTTCCCGGAGTTACTGATATTAATGAAGCGGTCAAGCTTATCGGTCAGACCGCTCAATTAAAATTTATGGGTGTTATCAATGATCAATTGTTTATCGAGGCTACAACTTCAGCTGAATTATTAAAATCAGTAAAAGATACTGGTCTAGACGGATCTCATCTAGTTAAATCTGAACCTAGTCCCAATCCAAATACTGGTGTCATGGAGGTTTCACTTAAATTTAATCCTGAAGGTTCTAAACTTTTTGAAAAAGCTACTACCGACTTTCAAAATAAAAAATTAGCAATTTTACTCGATGGTGTGGTTAAAACCGCTCCTATGGTCAATGAAATTATTATTGGTGGTGAGGCTGTTATTAATGGAGATTTCGACATAAAATCAGCCAAAGCACTTTCTGCTCAGTTAAATGCTGGAGCTCTTCCCCTACCAATCAAACTAATTCAACAATCTCAAGTTGGCGCGTCTTTGGGGCAGGATTCAATTGAGAGGGGAGTAAAAGCTGGATTAGTGGGTTTAGGTTTAGTCTTTTTGTTTATGATTGGAAACTATGGATTTTTAGGATTAATTGCTGATTTTTCATTGATTATATTTGGCTTAGTCACTCTGACTCTGTATCGATTAATTCCGGTCACTCTGACTTTTCCCGGAATTGTTGGTTTTATCTTATCTGTCGGTATGGCAGTTGATAGTAATATATTAATTTTTGAAAGAATGAAAGAAGAACTTCGGGCTGGAAAATCTTGGAACAATGCCATGGAATTGGGTTTTGGTCGGGCTTGGAATTCTATCAAAGACGCCAATACCTGTACCATCATTACCGGTCTTATTTTATTTAATCCTTTTAATTGGTCATTTTTGAATAGTTCTGGTATGGTTCGGGGCTTTGCCGTTACTTTACTTTTGGGCATAATTTTGGGTATGTTCACCGGTGTTTTTGTTACCCGCAATCTATTAAGAGTTTTAGCTAGAAAAAAACAATGAATATCATGAAATTTCGGCCACTATTCCTAGTAATTTCTTCTCTACTAATTCTAACTTCAATTTTTTCAATAATTTTTTGGGGATTTCAATGGTCGGTTGATTTTTCCGGTGGTACCTCTTGGCAAATATCCCTACCTTCAAAACCAGAAATTAACGTTATTAAGCAATTACTTACAGACAATGGATTAGAGTTAACGAATTATTCTATTAATCAGGATCAATATTTTCTTAAATTTAGCAACATCACTTCAGACAAAAAAGAATTGATAACTAATTCTCTAAAAAAAATAGATCCCAAATTCGTTGATCTAGAATTTGAGACTCTTGGTCCCATATTGGGTCGGGAATTAATGATTAAAACTGTCTGGGCAATAATTTTATCCTCAATTTCCCTATTACTCTTCATTGGTAGTCGTTTTAAAGATTTAAGTTTTGGTGCCTCAGCGGTATTGGCCATGCTTCATGACGCTCTTATTTTGATTGGTAGTTTTTCAATTTTGGGTCATTTTTTTGGCGCCGAGGTTGATGCTCTTTTTGTCACTGCTCTTTTAACTACCTTATCTGCTTCAGTTCACGATACCGTTGTCACTTTCGATCGGATTAGAGAATTAAAGAGTTTCACCTTTCGTCTCGATTGGGTTGAATTAGCCAACAAAGCAGTCTCAGAGGTTATAGTTCGTTCCATCAACAATTCAATGACGATAATATTCATGTTATTGGCCCTAGTTGTTCTAGGAGGTGATAGCACTCGTTGGTTTGCCGCCGCCCTACTCATCGGAGTTGTTTGTGGAACTTATTCCTCGACTGCTGTCGCTATACCTCTGATGCTTTTGACTAAAAGAAAAAAGTCAGATAATGTCAAAAAATAAAACCGAATTAGGACAAAATTTCACTATCACGGATGGGAAAATATATCGTGATGGCATACTGATTACTCCACTGGAAGGAAAAATGGCCGCAACTCTGCCGGCCGAAAGAAAAAAGACACGAAAAGTTGGAATTGATAAATTGGGCATTGACCAAACTCTTGGTCAAGATCCAGAAGTGGAGTTTAATCAAGATTCTGGTGACAATCTACATCTAAATTCTAGTCAGGAACCAGAACAAGATTTTGATCCATCAATTGAAGCAGTTATAGTCAATCAACTTCCAAAAAAACACCATAAAGCACCCAAGTTAAGTACTGCAGAAAAGCCTGAAGGTTTAGGAAAAACAAAAAAAACTGAAACTAAGCCACGAAAACCGAGATCCAGACGAATTCGTTTTACTGAAAATCCTTAATTTTTTCCAACAATACCTCTCTAACATTTAGTTCTGGTTTTTCTTCAACTTTGGCAAAAAGTTTATCTAAAGTTTCTCCAACTTTTCGGCCCGGTTTTATATTCAATATCTCCATCACATCAAGCCCATTTACTTTTAAGTCCTTAACTGTGAATGGTTGTTTTTGGACTTCTATCAATCTTTTTTTGAATAACTCCCATCTCCAACTACTTTCTTTTGCTCCAGATCCCAAACGATCGCTTCTCCGTAAAGAAATCATTTCATCTAAATATTCCGGGGTTACATTTCGGATAAAACGTCGTACCGCCTTATCTGTTTGAGTATCTTCAACCGTAAACATGTGCCATCTTACTAATATGAAAAGTTGTTCCAGTTCCTTATTTGATAGTCTCAATCTTTTACCTATTTTTACAGCTATTCTTGAGCCAATTACTTCATGATTATGAAAAGTTTTTTCTCCGTCAGTTTCTTTCATTACCATTGGTTTGCCCACGTCATGAAGTAAGGTAGCCAATCGGGTTACCGGATCTTTACTCTGGCAGTTGTTTAAAGCTTCCAGCTCATGATCCCAAACATCATAAATATGGTGTCCTTTTTGACCCATGCCGACTCCGGGTAAAAGTTCTGGCATTATTTCGAATAATAATCCTGAATTTTTCAACAAACGTATTCCATCACCGGGTTTTTTACATAACAAAATTTTAAATAATTCTCCTTTAATTCTTTCCGCTGCTATTTCGGTGATTAAATGGGCATTCTCTTGAATTGATTCAAAAGTTTCTTCTTCAATTAAAAATCCAATTTGAGCTGCAATCCTAATTGCTCTAATCATTCTGAGAGCGTCTTCAGAAAATCTATCATCTGGATTTCCCACAGTTCGGATTAATCTATTATTTAAATCTTCAAGACCATTGTTCATATCAGTAATCTCACCATTGACATCCATGGCCATGGCATTAATAGTAAAATCCCGTCGTTCTACGTCTTCACCCAAAGTTTTTCCCCACTCCACCACATCAGGATGCCTTTTATCACCATATTCCTTTTCGGTTCTATATGTTGTTATTTCAAAGATTTCATTATCATTTAAAATTACGCTAAAAGTTCCAAACTTATTTTCACAAAAACTATTATTTGGAAAAATTTTCTTCATATTGTCGGGAGTAAGATTGGTGGCAAAGTCCCAATCTTTAATTTCCTTTTTAATTATCCAATCCCGGACTGCCCCACCAACCACGTAAATTTCCCCTCCGTTATCCTGGACTTTTTTCATAACTGCTTTTACATTTTCCGGTAGTTGTCTTTTCTCCATTACCTCATTTTACCTTAATATATAAAATTTTTTATCCACCGAAAACCCCGCCTTGCGACGGGGTTTAATTTCAAATCAAAATGTAACTTACATTTGTGGTCTGTCGGGACGGGGAAGAGCTTCTTTTACGGCGATATTTCTACCGTCTTGTTCAGTTCCATCCAGAGATAGAGCTGCTTGAGCCATTTCCTCAGTTTCGAATTCTACGAAACCGAAACCTTTGCTTCGGTGGGAGAATTTGTCGAAAACTATATTTGCGGAGATGACGGTTCCGAATGTCGCGAAGAGCGCATTCAATTGGTCATCTGTCATGTTGTAGGATAAGTTTCCTACGAAGAGCTTTTTTG
>Ga0265297_10002960_pt1 | contig 32398 bp, 30 predicted proteins | sample Munlanlwell13791_FD_192502 | JGI IMG/M metagenome (GOLD analysis project Ga0265297, IMG submission 192502) | Leachate microbial communities from a municipal landfill in Southern Ontario, Canada - Leachate well 137-91 | ecosystem: Engineered > Solid waste > Landfill > Unclassified | place...
CATCGTCCGTCAGATCGAAACTGTTTGTAAAGTAATCGTAACGGGCGTCACGTGCAGGGAATGCCGCAGGAGCATCGTTATAGAGAATGAGTGTTTTACCTGCATATGCTGAGAAATCAACAATGACATCAGCTCTTTCTGCGGGTCCGAGAAGTAGTGAGTGTTGATCAACGTTTCCAAAGTTAAATGTAGTTGGGTCTAAGTTCCAGGTTAATGGATGATTTAGTATAATTGCTGGTGCTGGTAGCCAACCTCCTTCATTTGCGATTTGAATGAAGGAAGGACCAATACTTGCTGGGTCTGGGACTCCATAATCTCTTCCATCAACTGGCCAGTCTGGTGGTAAGGTTGGGGTACACGGGGATGGTTTTGCTGCTGGAACCATTGCAACTTCTGTATTTGTTCTTCCATCTGAGGTTATCACAGTTGGATCTGCTACATATAACTGTAAATTAAAGTGTCTGTCATTACCTACGCTCAAGATACGGAATCTATATGCTATTGGTTCAACTTCCAGATAAGGATATACCACACCATTTACAAGTGGTGTATCCATAAACGCTTCCATTGCCATAGAGTTGCTGGGAACACCTGGTATTTGTGGTGGTTCATTGGGTGCGGTGCCAAAATACGGATTTGCTATTGGTGGATGCTCTATATTCATTGTTGGTGGCCAGAACCATGGTCCATAATGCCATCGACCAAGAGGATCAGATGCCATACCACTAGGATCCCACGGGTTTTGGTTCGGCATATAGACATGTGGTAACCATAGATCACCAGTGTTAGGTGTTCCTGGTGTTGATCCCCAGATCCATGTTGGATCTTGGAATCCTATAGTATTTGCATCTACAAATGTTTTATCTTGAATAACCAATGGAATTCCGATATCCGGGAGAACCTGCAGATGGTTCGGATTAACACCTGTATCATCTGTACCAAGAATCATATCTTCTTCAACTTCATCGGTAATTAAATAAGGAGCGGCTTCCCCTGCATAAACATTAAGTCTTGTAATTCCATAAGCATGGTCATGATAGAATTGTAGTCTTGCGCATTGTTGATTGTTGTAATAAAATGTTAATGAACCATCACCAGGGTTATTCGTAGCATTTGGAGTAGGTGGAGTAGTTACACCAACTGTATTTGGTATAACATTGCCATTTTCAAACCACATATCAGGGACATATGATACACTTACTCCTTTTGGATAATTTGTAGTTTCTCCAGCAGGTGTAGTCCATTGATGTGGTGTACCATCGCTAATCCATGGAACATACCCACCGTGAAGATGTACAGTAGCTCGGTTATCTGTGTAGCACTCCATTATATGACCCATAGTTGTGGGTGCACTACCTGGATCCATGTTTAGAGTTATATTAAAACTTGTTGCTGAGTTTACTGTTTCAACTCGATATTCTCCACTATATTGCTCTGGAATAAAATTTTCAAGTTGAATTAAAGATCCGACAGCTAGATTATGAGGTTCCATTGACATAATGGTAATTGTTTTCATACCTGACATGTACATAATATCCATGGGCATGATCATGTGAGGTCCCATTCCAGAACCCATAACTGTTGTGTCTACTGGTAGGAATAAATCTCCACTAGATCCAGTTGGTTGTAGGTTACTAAATTTTATTCTTACGGGTATATCGCGTTTTGAAACAATAGTTGGCCCCATATAATGTGGATTGTCAACAGCTATTGCTTGTGTGCCATCTGCGTTTAAAATAGGTGAACCATCTGGATTCTGTAAAGCAATATGTAAACTTACATCATAGTTGACTGGTGTCTCAAGTTGTACATACCCTTGCAGAAGCGTTGGTGGAAGATCCGAATGCATCTTCTCAGTATATTGTACCAATGCTATTTCGTAGTAATCACAGCCAGGATATGTGGTCGTATCTGGAATTGCTAGCGGTATATACTGACCGAGGTTATTTGCATTCGTTGGTCCAAGTCCAGCCAATGAGTCTACGAACTTTCTAATTCCTCCGGTAAGAATCCCACCGATCGTCGCAGAAGCGAAAGCTCCCGAACCACTGGCATCAGTGATTTCAACCTTTGGAGCCACGTACCCACTACCACCGTTCGTGACAGTGATATTGGTAATTACTCCACCAACCACTGTTGCAGAAGCTGTGGCTGTCCCATCACCAAGACCATATTTATCATATATGGTGACGATAGGAGAAATATATCCAACACCTCCATCTTCAACCACTATTGTGGTAACGGGTCCTGAGGGGAGTGGACTGTTCGCATAATTCGGGTATGGACCAAAATAATGCGGAATGATTGATCCATCAGGGGCATTAACATGGTTCGGAATGACAAACATTTCTGCGGAGGCACTCTGAATTCCTCCAAAACCGATGCCCATAGTCAGAAACGCGGTGGATATCATCATAAACATGATGACTCCACTGATCACCTGCTTTGTTTTTTTCTTTTTATTTCCAACAGTTCCCATATATTTTTTCACCATTGACAGTCAAAATGAATCTTCGTTCTAAATGTATATTAAAAACAATTAAGAAACACGTTGAAAACAAATGAAATGTGTTTTCCTAAAATTGTATTTTATTATTTTTCAAATTATTTTTTTTACGATTATTCTTTTAATTGTTTTAAGATGCACAAAGTAATAGGAGACAATCTCATATTTATTTTTGAACAACGGTTATTTAAGAATGTAAAAAAAATATATCTATTATAAATATAACAACGTACTTTTTATCAGGGTGCAGTTGTAACGATGATGTTATCTATTAAAAAATCGGTTCCGCCGGGTTGTTGAGGGAGCATTTCAATTTCTATAAAATTGAAGGATTGTTGGGTAGTAAAAGATAATATCCCTTGAGGAAAGGTATTGTTCGTGACTATCCCCTTTGCAGTATTTGATCCGATAATGGTGAGAACACCATTCTTATAAGAATAGGCTGTCACTTTCATAGTACTCGGTTCATCGACATGACCTGCCCCATAATATTCAGCGGTCGCAAATGTTAAGGAAATGTCTGTGAGAGGTTGACTAAAGGAGATATACAGTTTGTCTCTGACGATTTTATTATCGAACAGGTAATTACCAGAAAACTGTGATAAGATATAGAACGTTGTATCATAACTCTGGATTGAAAACGCAGCTGGATCAGATGGAGAGCTAAAATAGGTAGTCAACCCACTGGACGTTTGATTCAAAGGCGTATTTTGCCCCTCAAAAAGTGCGGGTTGTCCATTATTAAAATCGTACGTAATTGTTGTGTACGGCGGTACATGGGTATCTTGTGGTATCAATGGAGACTTTAGGGTATTGTTAGGATTTGATGTACTTGCAGGAAGGAGGTGAAAAATGTTACCGAAAGCCAGTAGTGCAAGAACAAACGCCACAACAATGAGGATTGCTATAGGAATTACTCTTTTCATATCTTTTAGACCTCCGAAAGGATATTTTTAAGCAATACGTTCATTTCTCTTTTGGATTGGTTCATTTTCTAATAATAGAAGTACTGTAAGTATACAAATATGATTGAAAAATAAATAAAAGATATCTAAAAATCAATTTTATTTCAGTTTTTTCATCTCGATTTTTTCTAAAAGATATTTTATTACCGCAGGTATTAGACCAGGGATGATGAACAACCAATAGGTAAGGATTGCATTATATCGGCCTAAGCTGATAATCATTGGTTCTTGCCGTGATTTGTAAATTAGTAATCGCTTTGTTTTTATTGACCGGTGAATGTTTGAAAGAATAAGGGTTCCATGTCGCATAGCATTTACCGCTGTTTTCTCTTCTTTTATGTTGTTAATATCTCCGCCGACAAAAATTTTGGGGTACCCAACAAGCTGTAAAAATTGATTCACTTTTAATGCATTGTTCTTTGTGAAAATTGAGGAGTCGAAACCTTTCATAAACCAAGGGTTTGATACTATTCCTGCACACCAGATACCTACGTCCGCTACTATTGTCCGTTTCTTATTGGTAACAAAGGTACCGTTTTTGTGATCGATAACTTCCTCATCTACGATGATTTTGACGCCATGATCCTTGAGGAACTTTGTCGCATAAGCAGAGACTGTTTTCCTATTTCTTTCTAGTAATCGATGATGTGAATGAATAAGAATGATATTTTTTTTCGGAGATGCTGCAATCAATTCTCCCGCGATTTCGGTTCCAATTAAACCACCGCCGATAATCAAAATTGTTTTTGCAGTGGCTATTTCATCGCTATTCCGTATTACCTCAATTCCTTCTTTTACGACAAAAATATTTTTTTTATTTTCAAGAAAAATTGGATAATCTATCCCTGTCGATATTATTAAATAATCAAAGGTGAGTTTTTCTTTTTCGGTTTCAATAAAATCGGGGGTAACATGAAGGGTCGATGTGTTTATCAAATGAGTATGTTTTAAAAATCTAGGAAATGGTATGATATATTGTCTGTGATCTTCTGGTTTCAAGAGAAGTTTCCAGAGACTTGGCGAATATTCAAAATAGTCCTTTTTGTCGATTAGAATTACTTCGACGTTTCTTTTTTTATCAAGTTTTTTAGCAATCAGTGAACCGCAAAAACCCCCTCCAAGAATGATGATTCTCATCTACAGAAATAAACCGTTAGCTGCTTTTATAGTTAATGAAAAATTGTTTTTCTTATTTTATTACGATAAGGTTTTTGAATGCGGTTATCCATGGATTCTATTTCACGTTTTAATTATTAATTGAATAAATTATCGGTTAAATGATAAACGCCTGATCGATTGGATGTTATTTAATCTCAATGTCAACTGCGTTTTCAAATGCTTCTTTATAGGGGACTATGACGGTCAAGAGACCATCGGTATAAGTCGCTTGAGCTTCCTTAGGAATCACGGGGCAGCAGACTGAGAACGTTCCAATGTATTCATAATCATCTTTTTGCGCTCGGATATAAAATCCATCTTCACGGAGACGGAACACTCCATTATATGATTATGTTATTTTACATTGATTTACACAGAGATAACAATGGACCTTTTTATCCCTCCGTTTTTCATAAAGGAATGCTTCTTTTATCATCCTTTAATCCTCGTTTCGAATGTTTTTTGTTTTCATCGAAGATTTGTTCATATAATCCCGTTTCCATTCAAAGAACGGGATGGTCGATTCTTTAATCACCCGGGGGTTCACCCATCGAAGGAGACTGAGCCAGAGCCCTGTTTTATCATTCGTCCCCGAGTGTCGTGCTCCACCAAACGGTTGTCGTCCTACGACAGAGCCAGTTGGTTTATCGTTGATATAGAAATTCCCAGCGCTATATCGTAAAATAGTTTCAGCCGTTATAATCGCTTCTCGGTCAGAAGCAAAAATAGAACCAGTTAAAGCATATGGGGAGGTCTCATTACAGAGGTGCAGAGTCTCAATATATTTTTCATCATCATACACGAAGACAGTTACCACAGGACCAAAGATTTCTTCGCTCATGAGTTTTCCCTTTGGATCACATGTTTGAATCACTGTAGGAGCGATGAACCATCCCTTGGTGTTATCGTAGGTTCCTCCGATTATCGTCTCATAATCAGGGTTCGTTTGAGCATAACAAAGATAGGAAACGATCTTTTTGTATGCATCCTCATCAATAAGTGCACCCATATAGTTCTGGAAATCATCCACGGGTCCATATTGGACCTGTGCTATTTCATTTTTTAAAAAAATCTTTAATGATTGCCACGTACTTTTTGGGATATACACTCGTGAGGCAGCAGAGCATTTCTGTCCTTGACTTTCAAATCCGCTCCGAATAATGCTCATTGCAACATGTCGGACGTCTGCGGAACGATGCATAAAGATGAAATCCTTTCCACCCGTCTCTCCAACAATTCGGGGGAAATTCCTATAGTTTGGGATATTTTTGGTAATCTCCATCCAGAGTTTTGTGAGCGTTTCATAACTACCAGTAAAGTGTAATCCACCAAAATCAGGATGCTTCAGGAGAACGTCTGAATGTTTACTGCGAAAAGGAACAAAATTTATCACTCCTGGTGGGAGTCCTGCTTGTGAGAGTAATTTTATTATTTCATAATTTGCAAAAACGGATTGTGTCGCAGGTTTCCAGATGACGACGTTTCCTAGCATTGCTGCAGTCGTCGCGAGATTTCCTCCGAGAGCGTAGAAATTAAAGGGGGATACCGCAAACACAAATCCTTCCAACGGACGCCAGTCGAGTTGATTGATTTCATAATCAGCTTGTTCTAGTTTTTCTGTAGAGATTTGTTGGGTAAAAAACGTGTTAAATCGAAGAAAATCAATAAATTCTACAACATCGATTTCTGCCTCAAATGGATTTTTCGAAAGATTCATCATCGTTGCTGCGACATGGCGCAATCGTTGTTGTTGAGAGAGGAGATCTGCAGTTTTCTTAAAAATCGTTATACGACGTCTCCAATCAAGGGATGCCCACATGTTCCGAGCTTGTAAAGCAGTCTCAATTGCGTTATTGAGATGTTCGATAGTAGCAAGATGTACTCGAGCGAGAATGCACGAGTGATCATGCGGACATCTTACCTCTATTATCTCATCAGATTTTATTTTCTTCCCACCAACAATTAAGGGAATCTCAACAGTCTCTTGTTTAATCATCTGTATTTCATTCAGGAGATTCTCTCGTTCTTTCGTTCCAACAGCATAAGTATGAATTCTCTCATTTTCAGGTTTTTTATCCATAACTCTCTTTCTTTTATTATGAGTTTTTAAGTTTCTGTAGTGATGCTTTGATAAACGCAGGAATATCGGCTGGACTCCGACTCGAAATCAGATTACCATCTTCTACAACGTCCTGATCCAGAAACTCCGCACCAGCGTTCTTCAAATCTTGAACAATGGATTTCCACCCGGTTATTTTTCTACCAGATAGCACTTGAGCAGTAATCAAAAGCTGAGGACCATGACAGATGGAAAACACTGGTTTCCCACTGTTCACAAACTCTTTAACAAATCGTACTGCGTCATCGTTCACCCGTAGTTTATCTGGAGAATATCCACCAGGGATGAACAGCGCATCGAAATCAGTGACAGAAGTAGTGTCTACTTGTTTGTCAATAGTGACCGCGACTTCTTGTTTTTTTCCTTTTACAACCTTCCCTTTCTTCAGTCCAATGTGAACTAATCGATGTCCTACTTTTTGAAATTCTTCTGCTGGTTTCGAATATTCTACATCTTCGAACATATCATCGATGATGACAGCGATTTTTTTCATCATACACTCACAACATCTCTACAACATCATTTACATTAACCCATGAATGGTGTCGGCACACCCCGGACAGATCGACTTCTCCTGCCCCGTGATCATGAACGTTTTCATATCTTTTCTAGAGTATTCTTCACCACAGACACAACACGTGCAGTCCCTATCATCTGAGACAGTTTTTCTTGTTGGACAGCTTCGTTCATGCCGTGTCACGGTATGTCCTCTTTTATTTCGATATCCTTTCACCATCACATGTTTCCGGCCATCACTACATTTTGCCATGTTTTACCTCCTCATTTTTTTTATATCAATATACGACATTCTTTAGTTATCGAATCACCGTCACTGGGGACTTGGACGTATACAATCCAAGCTTTCTTCTATTGGATTCGATATGATCTAGGATGTTATCGGCTGCTTTCGCTGCATCGTTTTCGACATCAAGCACACCACCGGTAATATCCTTGCAGTCGCGTATCAGCAATTTAACGAGATTGGGACCGCCTGTAACAAACGGAACGGGATTGACATAGGTGTACAACCCGAATGCCAGAGCGAAAATAGCATCTATTGTGGCTTTCTGTTCCATATATTCCGGTGCTACAGCAGCCACAGGCAGGTGCGTGACGGGTACATCGCCAAAAGCCTTCGATACAGTATGTATTAGGTCCGCAACTCGACCAGTATCGGTACAGGTACCATAAGACAGCACTGGCGGGATGCCAAGACCGTCACATATCTTTTTCAGTCCAGGTCCTGCCATGTCTTTTGCTTCGACCTTGCAGAGTCCAGCTACCTGCATTGCAGCATTTCCACACCCCATTGATAATACCAGTATGTTCCTTTTGATCAGCTCTTTTGCTATCCTCACCGAATGCACATCCTGTCCCGTATCCCTTAATGTCGTGCAGGATACAAGACCGGCTATCCCCTGTATACTACCATCCTTTATCGCATTCAATAGAGGGTCAAAGCTGCCTCCCAGGGCATCTTGTATGCTCTCCGTCGAGAAACCTACCAAAGCATCCTGCGAAGGCAGCCCCGTAATCGCTTCAACGTTTTTCTTTCTGTCACTGAAATTCGCGATTGCCATTTCAAGGAGCTTTGCCGCCTGTTTTTCCGCTTCTTCCGGAACATAATCGATTCTTTCTTCCACTCCTTCAAAGGCGACCAAATCGCTTACCGGTACGAGTTTGAAGTGATATTTCTCGGCGTATTTAGGATCTATCGGCATGGAGCAGTTCATATCACAGGCGAAGAGGTCCACGCAGCCGCTTGCTAAGATTGCTTCTTGCATTATCCAGTCTCCCGTGTAACCATAGAAAACATCATCCATTTCCCATCTCTGTATCATCTCCTGGCCGCTTTCGATGTTTGCTATTATCCTCAATCCCTTGGCTCCTACAGATCTGGCCTTGTCCTGCCATTCCCTTTTTCGTGCAAGTTGTATCAGTGCAAATCCAAGGAACGGTTCGTGACCGTTCGGCAGGACATTGACATACTCCGGATCAAGAACGCCCAGGTCGGTCCTCATCATATGAGGCTTCGGTAATCCAAACAGGATATCCTGGCAGAACTCGTTGACGATCTGGGACTGGTAGGCCATGGCAATGCTCATTCTCATTGCCTTTAACGCAAGACTCACATAGTACCCATCGACATTCGTCAAGCATGAGCTGCTTACTCTCAACATCTCAGCGTATATTCCTCCGGGGAATATATTCAGCTCCTTCCATTTTCTCTTTCTTTCCTCCGGTGCAAGGGCTTCGACTATCTCGCTTGGCTCATCCGCCTTCCGATTGAAATCTTTTTGCGCATAGGAATATAACCGTAACGCAATCTCATGGGGAGAATCGTTGCTATCCAATCCCAGTCTCTCAGCGAATGTTTTCAGTTTTCCGACCTCTTTTAATTCAAAAGGGGTCTTGCCTTCGACGGTTGCCTTGAGTGTTTTGAGTGTCTGCTCAGTATGATATTGGTAAGTGGATGCGCCAAGGATGTTTCTCAAGGCCAGCATCCTCATTGCCATCCCGTCACCTGTGATACCACAAACACCGCGTTTGTCCTTCGCTACATCTGCCCTGCAGGGTCCATTTGAACACAGGTCACACCTGACCCCGCCCATACAAAAGGGGCATCTTTTATCCGGGTCTCCGAAGCCCTGTGCCTCATACCTATCCCAGATATTGGTCATGCCATCATCTTTTATCCGCTTGTAGATCGTCTTAACAGATTCATGATAAGATATCCTTTTTTCTTCTATTTTTTCATCTCTCCTTTTAAATGATTATCTACTCCAGGCATTTCTTCTCTTTACACCAATATGAACCAGTGTATGATCGGTTTTCACGAATGGTGCTGCAAGCTACGAATACCGGGATCTTCGAGGAGATCTTCGATAATTACTTCGATAGGTTTTTCCATATTTCCCTCAAAGAGATAAATCGGTTCATCTCATAGTAATCCATGAATGGTATCAACACATTCATCACAGATCGTTTTTGTCTCCTGGTTAATTTGAAACTCTTGGAAACAGTCCTCATCACAGAGATCACCACAGACACAACAATAGACGGGTTCTTCAGGCGATTTTGGGCGAGGACAATTTCGCTCATGTGTTGCTACTCGTTTCTTATCTTTCCTTGTGTATCCTTTCACAAGGACCTGTTTCCTACCATCCTTACATCGTACCATATTTTTCCTCCATATTTTTAGACAATATCATCCGTGATGTTCCCACCACATCTAAGATAGTTTTTTTTCATACTCAACGAATGACCATGACGGGGGATTTCGAATGATGTACTACTTTTTCACATACACTCCCAACGAGTATTCGACTTACCGCAGTTCTCCCCTTACAGCCCATAACAATCAAATCGTCTTTCCTTGCTTCTTTGATGATTTGATCATCAGGGATTCCTTCGACGAGTTTTGTTTTCACCGTCACCCCAAGCTTTGATCCTTGATTCTTCACTTCATCGAGAAAATCATTCCCTTGTTTTTTCAGAATATCAATCAGATCAGGGTAGGTCGCCACCGAATCGACTGCCGCGAGGTACGGGAATTCAACGACGTGCATCGCGGTCACATCGACCCCAGTATCTTTTGCTAAGGAGAGTGCTTTTTTAATAGCTCTTGATGAACTATCAGACCCATCAACGGGCAGGATTATCCGATGGAAATCTGCCACTTGTTTTTGGGTACGTCTTGTTTTTTTCATTTCCTATCACTACCACAATGTTGATTGTGAGATTTCGATGAGAATATTAAAGAATGACTTAAAAACACGTAAAATATAAATAGAAAATAGTTGAGTGCCTTTGAACCAACGCCATTATATGTATGGTCACTCGTGAGGCATTGTAGAGCCGATACCTAATATTTCGTTTAGGAGGGAGGAGAATGGGATGCAAGAAATCGAAATACATATTCGGCTCTACAACTCCTATAACGTATACGATGAGAGAATCGCTCTATAAAGGGATTCCTTCAAAATAATTGAAAAACAAATAAAAAATAATTTCTATATCGTTTCATGTCCTTTTACGATTCAAGAAAAAAATTGTGAGTGTAAGATATTTTTTAAAAAATTGAATCTTTCAATTTCCCATAAAAAACCTCCAAATAAAAAAAGAAAGGAAAAAAGGGTTGAGGGAGAGGTGTTGAAAAATCAAAAAGGTTGATTTTAGGCATTTTTTCGAATATTTCTACAGGAGAGAACAGGTACAGTCCCCGACGGGGGATTTTATGTCAGTCCTTTAGTTCTCCCACCCGGAGGGGCTTTGAAGTCTTGGCACGTAATCCCGACAGGAGCATAAGGGGGGTTCTGAACCCCTGATATAAATGCCCCAACCGAGCACTATTGCCAGAGGTTCAAATCCCTTTCCCCAACATTATTTATTTTTCTATGTACCACATTCATAATTGATAAAAAGGTAAGGCTTATTCCAATTTTAGGGTGTGAAAAAGTATGCCACCACATTGTGATACACGAGATGGACCAGTGGTAAATGCTGCAATCAAATCCTTGGAAACAGGAAATGTGAACCTAATCCTAATATGGGTTCCAAAAGAAGCGGAAAAAGAATTGAAAGAAGCGTTTGAAAAGACACTTCATGCACGAAAACAAGGAAAAGATGCAAGGATAGTTGCTGATGACTGGTTCTTTGAGACTGCTATCCGTTTGCATCGTGCTGGGGAAGGAGCACCATTCACAGGTTTGAAACCTGCTGGATTGGATGAGGGACCGGTTGTTCCACGGGCGGAGAAAGCGATTGAAACCGGTGATGCAAAAGAAACGATAAGATTTGTGTTGTATACCGTTGAAGATGAACTACAACGGAGATTCAAAAATGTCATGGTGAAGAAAAAATATGATAAAAACAATGTTGTCGCTGGAAGAGAGTTCATCCATGCATACATCAATTTCGTTGTCTATTCACATCACCTCTATACATATGTTAAAGGTGGTGGAGAGCATAGCGAAGGAAAGAAAGGAGAACACGAACATTAACGATATAATTAAATGAGAGACGAAAAAATGAGCCAAAAAAAGAAGTATACAAACAAAGAAAAACCTGTATTTCAAGCAGTGCGATTGATTGATTTAACAGAGTATCAAATGAATTCAGTGGTAAGTCGAATGGTGCTTAATAAAAAGTCAGGAACAGTAACACTATTTGCTTTTGATGAGGGACAGAGTTTAAGCGAGCATACTGCACCATTTGATGCGTTAGTACAAATTCTTGACGGTAAAGCAGAGATAACAATCTCGGGAAAATCTCTTCTTGTTAACAATGGTGAGATGGTTGTGATGCCAGCCAATGAACCTCATGCCTTAAAAGCGGTGAAAAAGTTTAAGATGCTTTTAACGATGATACGGTCATAATAATGATTTTTACCAATTGTCAATCATTGTCATGTCGGCAATCTTATGTTAAAAATCTAAAATTTTAAACCCATTCTTCTTTCAGGATATTTCCTTTTATTCCTACCACAATTGATTTAATAGGTATTTTCCGTTTGGTGTGTGTTGTCGCTTGTTTGACAAGCAGTAGAAGTCCTTGACAGCATGGGACTTCCATGGTCATGACTGTTAGGGTTTTTATCTTTGCATCATTAATGAGCGTTGTGATTTTTTCTTGGTATATGTCTTGGTTTTTGTCGAGTTTTGGGCATGCAATCGCAATGCTTTTTCCTTTCAGATATTGTTTATGGAAATCCCCAAGTGCATAACCAACGCAATCAGCGGTAAGCAGAACGTCTTTTTGTTGGTAATACGGTGCGATGGGCGGAACGAGATGGAGTTGAACTGGCCATTGCCTGAGATGTGATGGCCTGGTCCCCTGGTCATCGCCTTCTTCTTTTTTTTCATTTGTGAAATCCTGCATTTTGGCACTCGGGCATCCACAAGTAACAGGATGCGTATGATGTATTGGTTGTTCGTTAAATGGAACATCTATATGTTTTTCTTTGAGAAAAACGAGTGCTTCTTTAAGGTAACCATGTTCTCCATGTTCTTTGAGATGATTCAGATGAGCAAGGATTGTTTTTTTTCCTGCTTTGATTATATTGTTCATGACTTGTCTTTCGTCATAGGGTTCAGCGGTTCGTTCTTCGATGCTGATTGCTCCTTCAGGACAATGTCCGATACAGGCGCCCAAGCCATCGCAGAATAAATCGCTAACCAGGCGAACTTTTCCATCGATGATTTGTAGTGCCCCTTCAGGACAGTTCGGGATGCATAGTCCGCAGCCAATGCATTTGTCTTCATCGATTTTTATGATGTTCCTTTTCGTCATAACCATCACTGAGTATCTAAAAATCTACTATTGACATGGCATACAAAATAAGTATATAATTACTGTGTTAAGTTCAACGGGAGAGAAATATTTTTTACCGATAATTTTACCGGTAATCATGAGTTCAAATTCCTTCCCCCTGCATTCTCACTCTTAGTTTAATTATCAGTAAATTCATCTAACAATCTCAAATGCAAAACAAACAATATACTTACGTGATCTCAATATCACGTTTTTCAAAATAAAACATTGCAACTATCAAGCATACTACGGTAACGCCAATGAAGACAACAAGCCCAACACCATCAACCTCACCAAATTGAAGAACAGTAAATGTATCAAAATAGTGCAAAAAGGACAAGAACCCGAGCGCCTCATAGTCTGCGGTCATAAGACTTACCGAGTTCATGACAAACATTCCAACAAGAATCGCTATCATCACGATACTTGCTTTCATTTTGTCATCAATGATCGCGGAGAGTAACACACCAATACTAATGACAGCGAGAAAATACAGAACTGAAATGAGATGCACTACCACCAGATTTGCATAGTTTAGACTTTCATTGAGAGCTACGGTTATCCCCATGACAACAACCATTGTAGAAAAATTTACTATGATCACCATCGGGATGAGCCCGACGAATTTTTCTATCACTATCTGCTTTCGAGACACAGGATTTGACAGGAGGAGATCAATCGTTTTTCCTTCGATTTCTTTTGCGATACTGGATGCAGCGATAAATCCAACCATGATTGCTAAAAGTAAAAGCCAGAAGATATTGTACAATTCAAGGGTTAAAAAACCAACGTAGGTATGCATTTGATCAATATGAGGGAGAAAAGGAAAACTCTCGATAAACGCTGCATCCGTCATGTCAAGAAGCATTGTTTCAAATGAAGGGAACATCCCAGCATACATGGCAGCCATCGCCATGAAAAGGAGAGCAAGTATAAGTGTTGTTTTCCCGTGGTCCTTCATGGTTTGCAGTGCTATTTTCAACCGGAATATTGTGTTCATGTTTGTCCCTCATAATAATGGATGAAAATATCTTCCAAACTGAACTCATGTATCTCAAGATCAAGGATCGTATAGTGTGATAGCTGTTTTATCCAATAATCAATATCATCATTGGTGACAAACTCAATCCAGTCATCCGTTCTTTTCATCGTCTTCGGACCCGTGAACGTCTCAGGTTTTTCTTTGATTTTCACTCGAATTAATTTTCCCATCTTCTGTTTTAGTGTGTCAACATCTTCAAGAGCAACGAGACTACCGTTTCGTATGATACCTATTCGGTCACAGATCTTATCAACCTCACTTAACACATGAGAGGAAAAAAAGATCGTTCTTCCTTTTTTCTTTTGATGCCGTAAGAAATCGTAAAACTTCTGTTGTAATAATGGATCAAGACCTGATGTTGGCTCATCCATAATAACAATCTCAGGATCATCCATAAATGCTTGAATAATCCCGAGTTTTTGTTTCATCCCTCTCGAATACCCTTTAATTTTCCGATCCAATGGAACATCGAAAACTTGTAAAAGTTCAGCGAGCAAAGGGAGTTGCGTATTGCGCAATGATTCAAAATAGTTGAGGAACTGTCGACCGGTTAAATGACCATAGAGGTTTAAATCACCTGGTATATACCCTAATTTTCGCTTAATGTCAACCATATTGTCTGCTATGTTTTTTCCTAAAATATAGGCGTCTCCCTTTGTTGGAGATAAGTAACCAAGAAGTGTACGAATTGTCGTGGTTTTCCCTGCACCATTTGGCCCGAGAAACCCAAAAATCTCCCCCTTTTTTATTGTAAAGGTTAAATCCTCGATTCCTTTGATTTTTCCATAATACTTCGTCAGATTCTTCACAACTATGACATCATCGGTTTGTTGAGTGGATGATTCAGGGGGGAATTTAAAAAAACCGTGAATCTTACATTCAGGGCAAGTAAGTTCAATTCGTTCTCCAGGATTCCCCTGGATACTTATCGTAAACTTACATTTTGGGCATGCAACATCCATAGTTAGCATATCGATAGTTCTCCGAGTATGATATGATTGTAAACAAGATATTTATTTTGAATATTCTGACACATAGAATGAAAATTGTATCTTTTGTACTCTAAAATATATTTGGTATACGCTATGTTGTTTTTTCCTATGGGGATATCACTCTGGGTCTATACCTCCTCCTGCGATATTAGGGGGGCATTGAACCTCTAGCAATCATTCCTCGTGGGGGATTTTATGTCAGTCCTTCACGTCTCCCACCCTGAAGGGCTCTGAAGTCTTGGCACGTATTCCCGACGGGAGCATTTACCTTTCATTTTTTCCCCTGTTGGAGCCACAAAAAAATTTTTGAAAATCGGTTTTTCTTCTATTGCTGAAAAAAGGGAGCATTGTACTCGAAAAAATAATAAATAGACGAGAAAGTACTATTTTCAAACACTGGATCCTGCTGAAAAATTGGTTTTCTATATCATTAAACGCATATGGTAAGGTCTGAGAATGATTACAAGTTAAATTATAGCTAAACCATGCAATATATGAACAACAATCACTAAATAAAAAGCAGTGGTTGCACCAGTATGAAGGAATATCCATCCCTTTCTCAATGATCTCCCGATTTGATACCTTAAGAAGAAACCCGTTACTACAAGTAAAAGTACTGAAGCATACAGCACAATTCCTGTTCCGAGGTCTGGATACGATTGTGGTGACCTGCTGATATGTTGAGTGAAATGGATTGATATAAACATGGCTGCAAACAAGTTTCCAAAGACATGAACCTGAAGAATTTTTTTAAATTTAGAAGGAAATCGCCTTTTAGCAACAAAGTATATCGGCGTGAAAAACGCTATGAACAAACTCCCAATCCAACTTAACCAATGATGAATATAAAAAGGACCGATAAGGAAATGAAGTTGAAGAAAACGCGTATACACAGAAATCATAAGTAAAACGGTAATAACAATCAATGACAGTGCAATTAAAAAAGATGGGGTTCTATACAAAGGTCTTCCGATCGTCTCTCGCTCCATTGAAACCTAAATACCCTATTTCTTTATTTCTTTTTTCATGGTTTGATACTCTTCTTTCGAAATCTCACCTTTCGCATACCGCTCATCCAAAATCTGTTTGGTGTTCTTCTGAGAAACAGGTTGCGGAGCGGGCGTCTCATCTCTGATTATCAAATAGATGTTAAAAATACGATACCGATCATAGGTAAAATAACAAGAATGAACCAGAGCAACCCATTCATCCCCCTTTTATTTGCATCCTGATACACCAAAAATGCGATAACGATAAAAACCAGCCAGACCCCAATCATCATATACCCCATGAACGGGATACCCCACCAATCCATCATATGCTCCCAACCCATCATAGGACCGTAATGACCAATATCCGCTATACTATTCATTATGTTACCTCCTTTTTGATACGTAAAAACCTTGAATTAACCGCCACAATCATGGTGCTCACCGACATCAAAATCGCACCAACCGCTGGAGAAACAACAATCCCTTCTGAATAAAGTACACCAGCCGCCAACGGGATAGCAATCACGTTGTATCCAGTTGCCCAAAATAAGTTCTGCACCATCTTTTGATATGTTGCTTTTCCAAAAAAAATCAGTGAAGAGACATCAGCAGGGTTACTGTTCACTAAAATAATATCCGCGGTTTCTGCGGCTACATCGGTTCCGGAACCAATCGCGATGCCTACATCAGCCTGAGCAAGTGCAGGGGCATCATTCACCCCGTCACCGGTCATCGCTACAAATTCACCTTTTGATTGAAGCTCTTTGATCTTCTCCTGTTTCTCATGCGGGAGAACCTCTGCGAAAAAACCATCGAGTTTCAATTCATTTGAAACCGATTCAGCAATTTTTTTATTATCACCAGTGAGCATCCAGCATTTGACTCCTGCTTTCTGGAGCTGCTGGACGGCAGGATATGATTCCTTTCGGATGGTATCAGAAAGACTAATGCTTCCGATAACAGCATCATTCACGATGATGAAAACAGTTGTTGTTGACTCCGGAATGAGCATATCTTCCGGGATTTGTATCTTTTTTTCCTTCAGATAACCTGGACTTACCACCTTCACTGATGTACCATCAATAGTTCCTTCGACTCCTTTTCCTTTTATCGCCTGAAAACCAGACACATCTCTGGTTTCGATTTTAAGTTCTTTTGCCTTAGAAAGAATCCCAGTAGCAATGGGATGCTCCGAGTCTTTCTCCAACGAAGCAGCGAGTTGCAGCAATTTCTCTTCAGTAATTTTTTTGTCGAGAAGATGAATGGAACTAACCCCAAACTTTCCCTCGGTCAATGTTCCTGTCTTGTCAAAAACAACCATAGAAATATTTCTTGAATTTTCAAAAGCAGTTCTATTCCTGATAAGTAACCCATTTTTTGCGGATAACGCAGTGGAAATCGCAACGACCAATGGGATGGCAAGACCAAGCGCATGCGGGCATGTAATCACCATGACTGTGGCCATTCGTTCAATGGAAAACTCGAAACTTTGGCCGACATAGATCCATGCACCAAGGGTGGTAAATCCGACTGAAACTGCGACAACAGTTAACCAGAATGCCGCTCGGTCAGCCAACAACTGGGTTTTTGATTTCGACTCCTGAGCCTCTCTCACCAGGGAAATGACTTTTGATAAATATGATTCATCCCCGGTGTTTTTCACGAGTATTTCAAGAGAGCCATCACCGTTGATGGAGCCCCCAATGATCGTATCTCCTTTTTTCTTTTCTACGGGTTTCGATTCACCGGTCATCATTGATTCGTTCACGTAACTTTGACCTTTTACGATGACACCATCTGCAGGGATTTTCTCACCAGGTTTTATCAATACACGGTCATCCTTAGAAAGCTCACTTGTCTTGACTTCGACAATATCCTTTTCCTTGACAACATGCGCCGTATCAGGCATGAGTTGAGTAAGCTTCTCCAACGCATTCGAAGCACTCAATATCGATCGCATCTCCAGCCAATGCCCAAGAAGCATGATGTCAATCAAAGTTGCTAATTCCCAGAAAAAAACCTCGCCCTGAAGTCCAAAGACGACCGCAGTGCTGTAGAAATAAGCAACCGATATCGCTAGAGCGATAAGCGTCATCATTCCCAAGGATTTGCTTTTAATCTCAGAAAAAATTCCTTTCAAAAAAGGCCATCCACCATAGAAAAATATCAAGGATGCCAGAACAAATAAAACATAGCTGCTTCCAAAAAACGTATAGGTAACACCAAGAAAACCCTGAATCGGAGGAGACAATGCTAAAACAGGTATGGTAAGAATCAGAGAAAAAACGAATCTTTTTGTATAGTCTTTAATCATCATTTTATGATGAGCGGTTGGGTCATGATGACTCTTATGACTCTGCTGATTGTTGTCCATTTCTTCTTGAGAAACAGCTGTCTTAGGATGATGATCACCCTGCTCTTGAGATACATGATGCATTTGATTATTTTTCTGTTTTGGAACCATCGATACACCTTTTTTAGGAATAAATGATAGAAAATATAATGAAAAAAAGATTATATTTCTAGGAGTATTTTATCTCCATCAACTTTCACACCATAGGTCTGTATATCATACGTTTTAACAGGATCAACAAGTTTTTTGGCATATACTAAAAACTTCTGCATTTCTTCCGGAAGCTGCTCCATATCCTTAAAAGATTCTGGCGTAGGATCTTTCACTTTCTTCCCCGTCGTCACATCATATTCCGCGAAATGAAACGGGCAAATAACATTTTTCCCTTGTAATTTCCCCATGGAAAGCAATGCATTCATATGTCCACAGCGATCATCCATTGCGTAAAACTTTCCATTGATATTTGCAATGAGTATATCTCGGTTGTTCAGTTGAATATTTTTCATCGTCCCATTCTTAATATCACTTACTTTTGCAACTTCTATAATTTTTTTTTCTATTTCAAGAATCTGTCGTAATGTCATTGATTAACCTCCAAGTTTTTTTATCAACAAAACAGTTTTTTCTTATTAGAACATACCTTAAAAACATATAAAAAATGATTAAAAAACATAATGGATAGACAAGAAGAAAATAATTCAAAAACAAAAAAAATCAAAAACAGATCTTTAGAACAGTAAGCATTAAATCGGTTATTTTTTTTTAACTAAACTGTTGTTCAAATCCTTTCCCTATGCATCATTGAAACAGAAACATTGACACGGTTTAGTGTAATAAAATTGGCTAATAATCTAATAATTGCACAGATCATAGGAAAATCTCGTACAGCAACCCCTGAATACCTCACACGATCACACTCCGAGTTTGCATATTGGGATACGTTCTTTTGTTCCAATTGGTTATTCACTGGATTCTGCTTAACAAATGGAAATGAGTTCGATGATTCAACGGATTGATACCCCACCACGTTACTTAATGAACCCAGAACAAGAAAAACGACAACAAAGATGCTGATTCCAATCAGAGTTTTCTTATCCATATCTTTCCTGCCCCCTATAATGATTTTATATCTAATATTTCCTTTATTAATCTATCTTCAAATCCTTATTATAGATGAACAAAGTTTATTGTGAAATTAATCTTTTTCGCTATCAAAATTTTAAGAGTGTATAAATCAAATGTTCACTAGAAAAAAATAAATAATTCATCCCCAATCAGATTTATTTAGGATGTCCAATCCATTCCATCAATTTTGGAGCGCAAATTCAATTTCTGGCGATGCAGTAAAAATTTTTTTATATCATAGAACTTACACCAAGAAACGTCGATTTCTAGAACAATCACAATGGTGGTCAAAGGGTCAGATTGAAGAATATCAGTTAGAGCAATTGCATCTGCTACTACGACATGCGTATGACAATGTCCCGTATTATACTAAATTGTTTGATACTTTAGGGCTACGACCACGCGACATCCTAGACATTAAAGATCTACAACAACTACCCTATACCACAAAAAAAATACTCCGGGACAACTGGCAAGATTTTCGAGCAAAAAACTACCCGATTGCGAAACTTGATTATATTACCACGGGAGGATCGACAGCGATTCCATTAGGAATCTATGTAGAACGCGGTCCAGCTCAAGCAACCTATACTGCCTACCTTCAACAAGTGCTTCAATGGTCCAAATGTCATTTTATGCATAAACAAATCCATTTGATGGGATTCGATAAACCGTGGAGCTATCGGGGATTTGGCCGTGTTCTCGCCCTTTCATCATTTAGTATGACTTCTGAAAATTTACCGGTATACATCCGGAAAATTGTGAAATTCTCCCCTGAATTCATCTTAGGTTTTCCTTCTGCGCTCACTATTCTTGCGCGACATCTGCAGGAGAATAATCTTCATTTGAAGATTAAAGCAATTGTACCATCTGGGGAGACTATTGAAGAGTGGCAACGTGATTTCTTTAAAGAGACATTTTCCTGTCCCGTTGGCGGCTTATATGCTCACAACGAACTCGCTGTGTTTGCTGGGACATGTGAAGAAGGATATGGCTATCATCTTTTTCCGGAATATGGCATCACAGAATTGATTCAGGAAACAAATACATCACATGATAAAGACTTGGCGCACATTGTCGCCACTGGGTTTAATAACTATGCGTTTCCATTGATTCGATATAAAACCGAGGATCTATGTATAACCACACAAAGACAATGTGCGTGTGGTAGGTCCCACCTGCTAATTGAAAACATCATTGGTCGAGTACAACAATTCATCGTCACCAAATCAAACCGACTTATTCCATTGACAGGATTTTATGGCTTGGTAGCGAAATGTACTCAACATGTGAAAGAATGCCAACTCCTCCAAGAAAAGGAAGGAGAAGCGCAGTTGTTTATTGTACCTGAAGGAAGCATTACAAAAGAAGAGGAAGCGTGCATTCTTCAGAGTTTTGCCAACAAATTCCGCGATGAAATATGCTTACAGCTTTGTTATGTCGATAGTCTCCATCGGACTCCTTCAGGAAAAACACCTTTTCTGATACAAAAACTGCCGATAACGAATTAATCAAAAAATGGAGAAAAGTATATAATTTCTCTCATATCTATCAAGAAGCGCATGACGAAGCAAGCGATCTTCATCTACGATGTCTCAACGTGTAATCGACGAAAGCTTGATTGTCAGCGACTTTATGAATACTTCTGGAAAAATCACTATCCAATTGTCACCAATCCTGTCGAAGCTGACGTCATCCTCCTTGTTACATGCGCGTACTCTACGAAACATGCAGAACTCTCGTTACAAGCCGTAAAACGATTTTCAAAGTACCGCGCTGAAGTTGTTGTCATAGGTTGTTTACCTGCGATTGAACCAGAACAACTGCGAAATATCTTTAACGGAAAAATTGTGTCTACTGAAAATCTCAACCGCATTCAGGAACTCTTCCCCGGAAATATAGTTAATTTTGAAGACATGACAGATGCTCATTCTCCTTGGCAAAACATACTTGAATTTGAGACGATTAGTGCCCTGAAAAGAACATTCCCAACTGGGACGTTACCAGATAAGATAAAGAGTAAATTTGGTCACAATTTCCAATCGCTCCTCCTTCAGAGTAAATCTACGAATTGTAAAAACAACCTTGCCAAGTTTCTCCTAGCTAAGCGCATCAAAGAAAAATTGAACCTACCACTTCAATTACATAATGAAGCATTTTTCATTAGACCATCGTGGGGATGTCTAGGGAATTGTTCTTATTGTGTTATTAAGAAAGCAATCGGTCCTTTACGAAGCAAACCGATAAAAGACGTGATTTCTGATTTCGAAACAGGGCTTCGTCTGCATTATACAAATTTCATCTTCGATGCCGACGACATAGGTTCCTATGGTTTAGATATAGGTACCACTTTTCCAGTACTCCTCCAAAACATACTTACGATCAAGGGAGACTATAAAATACACATCCGAAATATTCATCCCACCTGGGTAGTGACATATGTAGAATCCTTAAAGACAATGGTCCAATCGGGAAAAATCCAAGGAATCGGCTGTTCAATCCAATCCGGTAATCCGCGCATCCTGCGATTAATGCATCGTTACCCCGACACTGAGAAAGTAAAAACAACATTGCAGGATCTACAGCAATCCTGTCCTAACTTAGTCCTTGCCACAGAATGCATCAATGGTTTTCCTACAGAGACTTTTGAGGAGTTTCAAGACACATTACAGTTCCTCAATGAAGTCAATTTCAGTCTAGGGTATATTTTCCCCTTTTCCTCAAGACCTGGAACACCTGCTGAACGATTGGAACCAAAAATCAAGGCAGATGAAATAAATTCACGCATGACATATGCAGACCAATATCTAAGAAAGAACGGATATGAGAACATTATCTTGAAGAAGCATAATATCCTGCTCTTCTCGAAAAATTCACCAACATTTTCCCTGACTGATAGTTCGAAATCATTTTGCCTGGCAACCATCGATTAGATAAACTGAGAGAAACATTATGACGTTGGGAGAAAAAATCCGATGAAGGTTATTCTAGCAAACGTACTTTTCTTTGACTGGAAAAAGGGACTGATTCTTCCTAGCCGGAAGAAAATGGACCCAATCTGGCAATTATCATATTCACCACCAATCGGTTTACTGTATATAGGACGGTCTATTGAAGACGAGGGTCATATCGCAGAGATTATCGACTTCAATTTTGAAAAAGATCCAATGAAAATCCTTCTACATGCGATACATGATGCTGATGCCGTTGGACTCAATGCATTTACTTCTATGATTAAGGATACCGCTTTTGTAGCTAGACGTATAAAAGAATCGTATCCTAATCTGCCTGTCATCATCGGTGGCCCTCATTGTACTCTTGTAGGGAAAAAAGCGTTGGAGGATGTTCCTCAAGCTGACATCGCAGTTATTGGTGAAGGCGAATATCCGATAAAAGAAATTCTACGATCCTTAGAAGGACGAAAGGAACTCTCGGAGATAGCTGGTATTTATTATAGAAAAAACGGCTCAATTCATCAGGGAAAAAATCTTGTTTTAACTAAAGATTTAGATACGATTCCATTTCCTTCACGCCATCTGATTGACAAATATGAATATGGGAAAATCTTTAACCTGTATATGTTCAGACCACGATACACCGCCGTGGTGACAAGTAGAGGATGCCCCTTCCATTGCAGATTCTGCATGCGGGATTTATTATATCAACGCGTCTTTCGAAAACGATCTGTCGATAATGTTGTCTCGGAATTCCAAGAAATCAATGAACGATATGGGTCAGTTGTTATCGCTGATGATAATTTTCTTGCAGATACGAAGCGTGCTCATGCTATTGTTGATCAACTTATTTCGAACGATATCGATCTTGAAATCGTGATTGGTGGCGCACGAGTTGATGCTGCAGACCGAGAGTTGTTCAAGAAAATGAAGAAAGCAGGGGTCAAATTCATATTCTTTGGGATTGAATCTGGGAATCAGGAAATTCTTAACTATTATCGAAAAGAGATTATGCTGGATGAAATACGTAATGCCGTCCAGCTCGGTAAAGAAATGGGATTTTTCATGACTGGAAGTTTTATCCTAGGAGCACCAATAGAAACAGAAAAACAAATCATGCAATCAATAGATTTTGCTTGTACTTTACCCCTTGATTTCACAATCTGGCGTCAACTGAGATATTATGCTGGGTCTGATATATGGCATGAGGCAGTACGTGCTGGGAAAATCAGTGAGAACGATGGGTATTGTGTATTAGCGGATTCGCAAAAAGGTTTGGGAATGTACACACAAGCAGAGCTGAATGGTTATTGTAAAAAAGCGTATAGACGATTCTATTTGAGACCCCGCTATATTTTTCAGGAAATTTCAAAAGCAATTATCCATAGAAATGTAACGATTGTCAAGGTAGCATTGAACGCTGCATTATCGTAATTTTTACCATAGCGTTTGTGTGATGAACCATCATATCAACATCGTGGTTTCATCTCGTGCATGTTTAATCAACGCAACAATTTGATAATGAAATTCATTCTTATTCATCTTCTTATAAATTACGTTTTGTAGAATCGTTTCCACGCCAATCGTGATTGCGGCTCCAAGTAGACTGTTGTATCGGGGAATAGAATGTAAGTTCATATGTAGGGAGTATTTTATGGGTTATTTTTGAGAAATGGGTAGTTGTTGAAGATAGTCGAGATATTGTTCGCTGAGTTTTTGTTGTTTTTTAAAATAGTTTCTTGAATAGAAGTTTTCGAAAGATCTGAAGAATTGTAGTCGCTTAAGTTGTGTCAGGGATCGTTTGGTTGAAAAAAAGTTTTCATAAGCACTAATGAGTCCTACTTGGAGCTCCAAGGGAGTCATTCTTTTTGGGTAAAAGACAGTATGTTGCATATCGTAGAAATCCCAATCATTCGTGAAGATTCTGTGCTGAGTTTCTAGGTTTGTACGTAGTTGTGTTCCGACGAATGGCGTCAGACAATCAAATCCGGGAAAATCGATTTCTGCATATTGGCAAAAGTCAACTATTTTTTGAAAAATAGTGTTATCGTCGGTATCTGCGCCGAAGACGAAATTTCCCATGATTTTAATGTTGTAATCATGGACTTTGTGTATGGTTTTTTTAATTTGTTCTGGTGTTTGTTTCTTATGGTAGAAATCCAGGGTTTCTTGTCGAATGGATTCAAATCCAATGAGTAAATGAAAATCGGAGACTTCTGTCATTAATTTCAGGATGGTGTCATTGTTAGCGACATCGATGCTCTGTAACACGAGAGAGTAACGGGGAGAGATACCGTGTTCTTTCATTTGTTGTAAGAGCGAAACTGCGGTTGCTTCATGCATCCCAAAATTAGCATCGTGGAAAGAGAGTTTTTTAATTGTCTTAAATTGAGAAAGGAAGGCAATCACTTTGTTGATTGGAACTAATCGTAGGTCTCTGCCAAAGTAAGGATAAAGGGAACAGAAGGTGCACGCAAAGGGACAACCACGTGAGGTTGAGATACCGATAATTTCAGGGTGTTTGCTGAGGCCTTCGACGAGGGTATAATCAGGTATAGGAACGGTACTGAGGTCAGCGATTCTGCCACCGTTAACAATACGCTCGTTTTGTCTACCTTCGACAATATCTATGATGACGTTTTCTGCTTCACCGAGAACTACTTGGCTGCAATGCTGAAGCGCCTCATCAGGTTGGAATGAGACATGTATGCCTCCTAATATTGTTGCGATACCTTTATTGTGAAAGATATCTGCTATTTTATATGCTCGTTTCACTGTCGCACTCATCGCAGTAATTAAGACGATGTCCACATCTTCGATTTTCGTATAATCTAGGTTTGTGATGGTTTCATCAATAACACGAACGGAGTGCCCACGATCTCGTAGAATCGTAGCAAGAATCAACAATCCGGACAAGGGAGCTGTTCCTAAGATGGAAGGACGGTAAAAGGGGGACATAGGAGCAATGAGGAGGATTTTTTTCATGGTAGCTCCTGAGGTGCTTCAAGTCGTGTCGCGATATTAAATTCGACGTTCCTCATAGTAAGACTGGAGAATAACACGCAGCGGAACGCATAATAGTCGAGATTAAGGCTTGTGACGATTCTCTTAAACATGTTTTTCACTGCGTAGAAGTCTTTGTAGAGGCGGAAGGTACGTGTGAGGAGATCTTCAGGAGTCATATGTTTTGGTTGGAAGACGACGTGTTTATGATCGTATTTTGACCAGTCTTTTGTGAGGATTCGTCCCTCACTTACAAGCCGATGAAACAACGGGGTTCCTGGAAACGGAGTCAATATCAAAGCATCGGGTACGTCGATATGGCTAATTTCGACAAATTTTTTTGTTCTGTCAAACACATCAGCGGTGTCTGTGTCGAAGCCGAAGAGGAAAGTACCACATACCATCATCGCGTGTTCATGTACCTTTTCGATAGCAAGGGTATAGTTCTCCACTTGGTTGGTTTTTTTCTTAACACTATCGAGTGCCTCTTGAGAAAGAGATTCGAAGCCGATGAGCCAGCCAAGACATCCTGCTTTATGAGCGAGTTCTAAGAGTTCTTCATCCGACCCAAGGGTATCTGCGTTGCCATTGCAGAAGAAATGCTTCTTCAGTCCCACCATCTCGCTAAAAAGTTGTTTAGAATACTCAGGGTTGATGGTGAGAGAAGGATCGTGAAAAACGAAGGTTGAACCTGGGAGCGCTTGGATTTCTTCGACAACTGTCTGCACTGGTCGGGGTCGATATAGTTTTCGAGCATTAATGATGGTTTCGGAACAAAATTCACATTGATATGGGCAGCCTCTTGCTGCCTGAACAGCAGGTGAGAACTCCTTACTATTGTTCTGAACCGGTGTGGGAATCTGTTCACCCATCACTGGTTTTTCCTGTCGATAGAATGGTTTTAATCTTCCTTGTTGAAAATCCTGTAAGAGCAGTGGCCAACTGATTTCAGCTTCACCAATCACAACACTGTCAGCGTGTTGTTTCGCTTCCTCAGGTAAAGCTGATGGATGGTATCCACCAAGTACAACAGGTGTACCCCGGGCTCGGAAGGTATCGGCGATGACATACGCAAACGGTGCGTCTCCAGTGACGCAATGAATTCCTACTAAATCATAGGGGTCGTCATAGCGAACCTTGTCGTAGGGTACCTTTTGGATTATGACCTGGTGTTCCTTAGGGGTCACTGCTGCAACCGCCTCGAGAGCTAATGATTTATGCGAAATCGTCCGAAGTACCGAGGCATGCAAGAGCGCTTTCAAACTACTTTGATAATAGAAATGATAATAGTCAGCAAGTAATGGAGAAAGTAGTAAAATTCTCATAACATCCTCGTTACTTGGCTAGTGAAATCCATGTGTCGCTCCATTGTGTTTGATGTTTAGCTTCAGTGACAAAGGGTAAGCGGTACTGTCGTCCAAGTGTAAGGATATCCTCAAGTTTTAGGGCGGTTTCAGGTAGATGTACTCCTGGAGCTATTGTACCCCCAGAGACTATGTAATGGATAGCGCAGGCTAAGGGTTGGCTGGTGGCTTCTGCGCAGGTCACAGCCTGATTTACTTCACTATAGCTTAGTTGTCCTTTTTTACCGTCTTTTGTCCCAATGCAAGCGATATATGAGGCATTCAATTGAGGCAAATTGACTTTCCTCTTTGATTGCATTGACATACCGGTGAGACTTGTACCAAAACTAAGCGAGATGAGTTTGAGATCCATCAAACGTATCGTGAACCGGGAGGCACGATTTCTTTGTTTTGGATATAAGGAACCCAGATTCGTTGCTGTCTTCACACCAGGAATAATATATGGGAGTGTAGCGGTTTCAGGATGCTCAATTTGATAGCATTCGTATGGACCGAGTGGTTCGATAAATGGTAACGTCACACCGGGTTGATGCGCCGGAATCTGACAGCGGCGACCGTGCCGGAATGAAAGGATTTTTCCGATTTGGGCTTTATAGAAGTGTTCAATTCCACCTAATCCTTTTGATGGAATCTGCTCTGGAGATTTTCTACCGGTTACCCAAGCAGTGACAATTTCTTCCACCTCATCCATTTGATCGGCTAACGCCTTCGCATGAAGGTTTGACATCCCCGGAAACCAACCCATACTAAGCAATAAAAAAACTCCAGCGTCTTTCGCGAACACATCAAGTTGTATCGCCTCAAGGGTAGGTTCAATATCATCACAGATATCGATGTAGTTCACCCGTGATTTGATAGCAGCTTTCATCACTGGTATTCCGTACTTGACGAAAGGACCCACCGTGTTGACAATCATATCTTGATTTTTAAAAGCTGCAAGTAGTTTTTCTTTATCCATCACATTTAACTGCAAAGAAGATAGTCTGGGATCGTTTAATTCTTGAATAAATTTCTGTGCCACCTCTGTTTTCGTGGAAGTCACAGTAATCTTTTCGATTGCTGAGTGGTTTTTCACTAATATTCGAGTCAGATCACGACCTACATCTCCTGACCCACCGCCGAGTATCAAGATTCTCAATTTCATACCTCCGCCTCTAGAAATTAAACTGATTTCGATACCGTTCTCTATAGCGTAAATTCCGAAAGAGAACAAGGATAAAGATGTTGAAATCTTTTGATGATTGAAACGCAGAAAATGACCGCTTGAGGATTTTACGAATGGAATAAAACTTCATAGCAACGGATCTTGTCCCCTCAAATAGTTGCTGGCTGGACATTTTCTTGGGCTTAAAAACCACATTGGCCGATGTATATTTACTCCAATCCTCAGTAAGGATCCTTTTTTCATTCTTCAGTCGAGTATATAATGCTGTTCCTGGAAACGGTGTAATAATATGGAATTCTGCCATATCGATTCCTAGGTCATCGAGTTTCTGTGATGTGATCTCAAAAATATCCACAGTATCCTCGTCGAAACCAAATATAAATGAACCGTTAACGATCATTCCATATTCTTTGATTTTTTTCAAAGCAGGAAGGTACATTTCGACTTGATTATGATGTTTATTAGAGGCGTTTAAACTTTTCTGTGAAAACGATTCAAAACCGATGTACCAATAAAAGAGGTTTGCTTCCTTAGCAAGACGTAGAAGTTCGTCGTTCTTCTGGAAGAAGTTAATCGTTCCGTTTGCAAGCCATCGTTTATTGAATCGTTTCATATCCTGTAAAAGATTCTTTAAGAACTCGATATCCCAGGTAAGGTTTTGATCGTAGATGAACACCTGTTTTGCGGTAATGTTCTCAATTTCATGTATAACCTGGTCCCGATTCTTTGTCGCTTCGTGATATAATTTAGCCACAGTACAAAATTCACATCGGTTCGGGCACCCTCGCCGTATCAATAATCCATCCATGGTGATTCGTCGCATAATGAGATCCCTTCTAGGATTTGGTATCTTGTCAGGTGGAATCGATGTCTCTGAGGAGTACAATGACTGAAGGTGTCCTTTCTCAAAATCTTCTAAAAGCCGAGGCCAGGTAAGTTCCGCTTCACCGATGACAACGCTATCGGCATGTTGTTTCGCCTCATCTGGTAACGCTGAAGGATGATTACCGCCAAGGATAACAGGGATACCTCGAGATCGAAACGTGTCCGCTATCTCATATGCTCGAGGAGCAGCCATGGTAAGGCAGGTGATGCCAACAAGGTCAATCTTTGCATTGAAATCAATAGGCTCATAATTCTCATCAACGATAGAAACGTGATGTTGGCTCTGAGTTGAAGCTGCTACCTGCGGAAGCGTCAATGACAGAGCCTCACCAAAGATATTATTCAATATCTCTTTTCTCTGTTGTCGCTCAATATGTGCATATTGGACTTTAGGGAAGATCAAGAGTATGTTCATGGGTATACTCCAGTAATCAATTCTTGTATAGGATTTTGTCTTAAATTCAGGTCCTCGGCCGCATATTGGTCATATTCAGGATTACGTACTGGTGATATTACGGAGACGATAAACGGCCAAGGGTCTTGCAGAGAAAGATCATCATAGGTTATATGTGGATTCAAGAAATCTGTGAAAAATTGTAATTTTTTCTTATTTTTTAAAAAAGTCCTCATGTCTCCAGTCAACCATCGACAAATCATCCCTTCCATAAAACAGAGATTCTTCAGTACCTGCTCCTTCATAATCATTTTATAATAGAGATATGGAAAATCAACGCCAGATGAGATAGATAACTGTAGAGAACCCCAAAGCCGCGGATTAATTTCCATTAATTTTGGGATCTTATCTCTGGCATCAACCCGAAATTCAACCATGGCGACACCAGACCAACGAATTTTTTTAAGCAAATGAAAAGCAAATGCGACCAATTCTTCATTTCGAATCGTTTCTCGAAGAGTACTAGCACCACCGTCACTATGCATGGTGCGACATCGTTTCTGAACGGTTAATGCTACGGGTTCAGAAGCGTGGTTAAACAAGGTATAGACCCCATATTCTCCACCGTTGGGGATATATTCTTGGACTATACAGGGACCCAGTCGCTTGGTCATCTCAAGATATTTTTCTCGAAGCTCTTTTTCAGAAAAACATTTTGCGATTCCAGCTGTGTGTCGTTTCGATGCTTTAATAATGACCGGGTATTGTTCGATGGTTTGTATAATCATATCGAGGTTTTCTCCAAAATATGTCTGAGGGCAGATGATACCCGCTTTGAGTGCAATTTTTAATAACTTTGTCTTGTCATAGGCTTTAGCGAATACCGAATAATTGGGGGGCGGAATAGAGACATATTGAGAAAAGAGGTCTTTGTTTTTCATCAATAGAAAAGTGGTATGGGTATGATAGGGGATGATACAATCGTATTGATTTTCCTTCACGGTATTTAACAAGAAAGTGAGATAGTCTTGAGGATGTGTTCTGGGATTTGGTGATATCAGTCGTTTATGGCAGTATTTCGAGTAGAATCCCATCGCAATTTTTTTATCACTTATTGCATCGATTGTGAAGTTTTTCTTTCCAAGAGAACGGATGACAGCTAAGGGTGATCTGAATTGTGCATCTGCGACTAATATCTTGGGAATGCCATTGCCTCCTACATAGCCTCTCTTTTTGTTCTCACCAGAGTCATCTTGTCTTTCATACTTGATGCGAATATAGTGAGCAACATCTTGAGTAACCCATAATCATTATTCTTCAGTGATTTTTGTATGAGATTTTTGAAATATTTTGGTCGTGCATAGAAAAGGATTTGAGAACGTTCGCATATCTTTAGTAGTTCTTTTTTTGAGTACATTCCTAAGTGTCTTGCGGAGTCCGCATATATCTCGTATTCTTTTGGGTCGATGTAACCTTCTTTGACGGCATCCATCCATAGATCTGTATGTGACCGGTATCGTAGAGGTAAAAATGAAGCAGAGTCCAGGGGTAAGGACTGGGCAAATTTGAGAGTTCTTTGAAAATCCTTCTTCGTTTCAAAAGGGGCGCCAAGAACGAAGGTTCCTGATGTGAAAAAACCGGCTTCATGACTCTGGATTACCGCTTGTCGTAAGTCGTGTACGGTGGTTTTTTTATTATAATAATCCAAAATCTTTTGACTGCCGGATTCGAGACCGAATTGGATGCTGACCACACCAGCTTTCCTCATCTTTCGGTATAATTCTGGGTCTGCAGAATCTGCTCGTGAGGCAGTTATATAGATTTTAAAATTAAACTGTTCTTTACTCAGAGCATCAAAGATTTCATGGGCTTGTTTCTTATTGTGTAATGCACTATCATCCATGATACCAAGATATTTGTATCCCTGTTCGTGAATCAGTTGTAGTTCTTCGATAATATTTTGGCTTGATCGAGTCCGGTACCTATTGAGGCTGATTGCTTTCCGTGAACAGAACTTACAGTTGAAAGGGCAACCTCGGCTTGTTAGAATGGAAGTGAATTCGCCCGCTTGAATTGACGGATTGTATGCTCGTCCATACAGATAATGTTTGATGAGATGTCTTGCAGGGAATGGTATACTATCAAGGTTGTCAATAGGGATAAATGGAGGTCCTTGGGCGATACCTTTCTTCGTTTGATAGTAGATACCAGGAATCTGAGCAAGTTGTTCTTCATCATGAAATGCTCTTACCAGGTCGACAATCACATTTTCCCCATCACCCTGAATACAAACATCAGCCTGTGTTTCTCGAAGAGCATCACTTGGTGATAACGTACAATGAGGTCCACCGATGATGACAGGTAAATCGGGATCTTTTTCTTTAATCAATTTGATAACCTGGCTTGCTTTGTCTACCGCGGTGCTCATGACTGTAACGCCAACTGCATCAACATTCTCTAAGGAAGAGATAATCTTATGATCATGGTATGCTTCAACGGAAAAATCAATCAGATTAACATGGTTGCCTGCGTTTTCTAAGACCTGTGACAAATACAAAGGACCAAGAGGAGGTGCGAGGCCAAACAATACATTGTAGGTTCCTTTAAAATCTGATTTCGTTGGTTGAATAAACAAGATATTAATCTTAATCGGCCTCCCCGTAGATTTTTATCTTAGAACCCTTGTTTAAAAATAGTGCCCTGGCTCATAAATGTTTCTATAAATCACGCTTTATGTAATAATTCTCACCTAGGTAATTAACAACAATCTGTAAGATAGTTTTTAACTACATTTCTACTCGTCTAAATCTTCGCTTGTTTCTGAAGAAATGTTCACTCAAAAATTATGTAATAGTAATTTAAAAACGTTCCTTTTCTATCGCCTCACTTTCTATCAGTCGAAAACGGCACCCCCCCTTTTTTTAGATATTTCATTCGCAGAAACAGACATTAGTATTTTCATTCAATTTTCTTTAGAAAGGGAATATAAAGTAACCAGTAAAAAATTAGTTAAGTTAGCAAGGAGACTTGATAGTCCATTTCATCAATAATTAAGTTAATTTTTTTTCT
>Ga0265297_10002961_pt1 | contig 32390 bp, 37 predicted proteins | sample Munlanlwell13791_FD_192502 | JGI IMG/M metagenome (GOLD analysis project Ga0265297, IMG submission 192502) | Leachate microbial communities from a municipal landfill in Southern Ontario, Canada - Leachate well 137-91 | ecosystem: Engineered > Solid waste > Landfill > Unclassified | place...
CTGTTCAGGGAATCTCTACTATTACTTTAATTGACGAAACTCATATCGATAAACTTATAGTAGACAGAAGCACCACTGTTCACGACTTTGATCTGGGGTTTCAGTTAAAATACCTGAAAAAACTGGGGAAACTGAACCGATTCACAATAATCGGCCTGCCGCAAACCGAAGCTGTTGATTACGATCTTATCCAATCAATCTTGAGAAAATTGGTGGTACAGGACATGCAGGGGTCGTAAGCTCTCACAATTACTTCCGCCATGTGATGTAATTCTTCCTCGCTTTTACTCAAATTTTCATCGAAATACTTTTTCAGGTCATTTTCAATGGTAATCTGGTTTTGTGACGTCGGCACGATTACATTATAGTCAGTGATCATTCCCTTTTCGTTCACTTTGGCGCTGTGATACAAGATTCCCCTTGGAGCTTCAATTACTCCCACCCCAATTCCGTCTTGCCAGACTTTTCGGACTGGTTTTTCGTTGGGATCAATTTGGATAGTCTTCAAAATATCAATTGCATCGTCTACGCACTGCAGAATTTCAATAGCTTGGGCCAGATTGTTGTGGTAAATATTGTTTGACGGAAAGACCTTAAGATATTCGGCCGTATCCGCAGCAGTTCTCTGATGTAACACGTCTTTATTAAAGTTTACTCTGGGTAGGGCTCCAACCAAAAAATCCTTATGAGTGTCTGCCTGGGTGTACCCTTCCGATTGGGAGTACGGAATTATCACTTTTTCCAAAAAATTCCAAAACTCGTTTTGAGAAGTTCTTTTGCCGTTAGAATTCAAAATATCCCCGTCCAAAAAGTCCCACTGCTTATCATTTCTCAGATACATATAATCAGAAGTTCTGACAAAAGTTTCTGGCCATTCAAAAAATGTTTTTATTCCCCGCAGCACTTGCGGACGGATGGCTTCCAGTCTGGCTACCAAATCCGGAAACTTAGTCGGATCAGGATTTTTCAAAAAACCACCCACCGTTGGCAGGGGAGCGTGAATCGCTGCTCCGATAATTACGTTTGTGATATCCGTTCCTAACCTTTTTATATCAAACGAATCATGCAGCAGCGTATGTCCAATTCCTTCATCGTCTGGTATATCTAATATTGAATCTATTCCCAAAATATCCGGTAGCACAAAGAAATAAAGGTGTAACGCGTGATCTCTGATCATTAGTCCATCGTAAGCCAATCTTCTTAAAAGTTTGGCTTGTGGAGTCAGTTCTATCCCCTGGGATTGCTCAATTGCTTTTAGGCTGGCAAACAGGTGGGACACGGAGCAGGTTCCGCAAATTCTTGACAAAAAAGATGGCACGGCTATTACCGGTTTTCCTTTTACTGCATCTGTATAAAATCGCCGGTAATCCTGAATAATAAATTTCAGATCCTTAACCTGATCGTTTTCAATTACTACCCGTAGTCCGGCAGATCCTTCAATTTTTGTTACATTATCTATAGTTACCTCACCTGTATGCATGTTTATTCCGGAATAATTTTAAATAATTTCAGGTACTTTGTCAGAGCCGCAATAAAATTTACCGCATTCATCGGACAACCGTTTACTGAATCATCAATCTTAATTACTTCATCCAACCGTCGGACTTTCTGGCTGTAATCAAAGTTATCCAGATACCACTGGATCCTTTCCGTAATCATGTCTCCCACAATATCGTTTCTGCTGGCAGATGGCAGACCGGTGCAGGCACACGCTCCGATGGCCACGACATATTTGGCGTTGTCCCGGATTTTCTTAACTTCAGTTGCCTGTGTCTCGGAAGAGATAGCTCCCTCCACAAACGCTACATCCAGCCCTTCCAGAGAGTTTTTGCTTTTAAGAGACCGAACGTGTCGGAATTCCACTAATTTTTTCCACTCATCCAGGTGATCGTTAAGAAGTTCGGTAAAGAGAATCGTGCTATCCTCACAGCAGGTAAACGAAAACCAGCCGACGACCAATTTTTTGGGCTCCATGTTAAGATAATACTACCATATATGTGCTTAGCAATTCCCGGAAAAATTATCAAAATTAGTGGGGGTAAAGCCACGGTAAAATATCCGGGAGAAACGCGTGATGTTATGCTCGGCGGTGAAGAAGTAAAAGTAGGGGACCATGTTCTGGTCCAAATGGGTATCGTCATTCAGAAAATGTCAAAAAAAGAAGCTCGTGATTCGCTCGCTGCCTGGATCCAGGTATGATTTTTTTCCACGATCGCGGAAAAAAATAAATCTATTTATACTCACTTAACGCTTTTTTTAAAGTAGAAAATCCCAACAAAGCGCATTTATTCCTGGCCGGAGTAAATTTAATATCCAATTGTTTCAAAAAAGTTTCAGGTTTTGTTTTTAAAATCTCACGTTTATCTTTTTCACTGGTCCATTCCGTCATTATTGAAGCCGCTGCCTTGGAAATTGCGCATCCTTCGCATACGAATCCGATTCTGGAAATTTTATCGCCTTTCAGTTTTACACAGAGTCTTATTTTGTCTCCGCATAATTCATTTTCTTCGCTGATATCTATATCAGTGTCATCGAACGATCCCCAGTTAGACGGATTTTTCCAGTGTTCCATAATAATTTCCTTATACAAACTATCGTTCATTTTTTAAAAATCCTAATCGTATCTTTTATTCCGATAATTAATTTATCAATATCGCCTTTTGTGTTATACATATAAAGCGATGCCCTGACCGTGCTGTCCACCCCCAGGTTTGTCAGAAGCGGCATGGCACAGTGATGCCCGGTCCTGACACATATCTGACTCCGGTTCAAAATTTCTCCGGTATCATGAGCGTGAATTTCTTTGATATTAAAAGAAACCACTCCCACCCGGTTATTGACCGATTTGTTGCCATAAATTTCAACCTGGGGAATTTCCGATAATTTCCCCAAAAGGTACCGGGTCAAATTTGCTTCGTGCTTAAATATCTCCTTCATCCCCAGCTTTTGTAAGTAATCTATGGCAGCCCCTAGTCCGGCAGCAGCTTCCAGTCTTCCCGTACCGGTTTCAAATTTTTCCGGAATTTTGTTAAAGGTTGCTCCCTTATCACTTACTTGTTTAATCATGTGGCTGCCTGTCATTAACGGATCCATCTGTTCGAGTATCTCCATCTTTGCCCACAGACCTCCTATTCCTGATGGGGCCAGCATTTTGTGACCGGACCATACCAGGAAATCACATCCGAGTTTGTTTACGTCAACTTTCAAATGCGGAACGGATTGAGCCCCATCGATAAGAATTTTTGCCTGGATATTGTGTTTTTTTATCCAATCTGTCATTTCCGAAATCGGATTTATCGTCCCCAAAACATTGGATACGTGGGATAAGGCAAAAAGTTTAATTCTCTTTTTGTCAATTTTGGCCTTTTTTAAAATTTCATAATCGATCTGCGAACTTTTATTTAGCGGCAAAAAAAACACCCTGATTCCGATTTCTTCCCGCAGTTGCAGCCACGGAACATAATTTGAGTGGTGTTCCAGCACCGAGGTGACGATGATGTCTCCGCTCTTTAAAAATTTCCGGCCATATCCCCGGGCCACCAAATTTATTGCTTCCGAAGCGTTGCCGGTAAATATTATCTCTCTCTCGTCTTTACCGCCGACAAAATTTGCCATTTTTTTTCTGGTCCCCTCAAAAATATCCGTGGCTTCCTGGCTTAGGTCATAAATTCCCCGGTGAACATTGGCATTATGCTTTTCGTAAAAATCCGTCACCGCAGTAATAACCGGTAATGGTTTTTGACTTGTAGCCGCATTGTCCAGGTAAACTAAACCGGGAATATTTTTAAAGATAGGAAAATCGCGTTTGATATTCAAGTGCACACTCATATTTTCAGAATAGACAGGGCTTTATCAGAAAGATCCTTGGGAAACTGTTCCAACATATTTTTTAAAAAACCGTTCACAATCATATCGGTGGCAGTTTCCTGGGAAAATCCCCGGCTCATCAGATAAAACAACTCCAGTTCATTTACCTTTCCGACAGTAGCAGCGTGTCCCGCCTTGACTTCATTTTCTTCGATTTCCAAATTTGGCACCGCTTTTCCGGAAGCTTGTTTGGAAAGCAGCAATAATTTTGCTCCCAGCCAGGCGTTTGCTCCCTTGGCTCCTTTTTCAATTTTCACCAGGCCGTTAAAATCCACCTTAGACCTATCATACATCGCCCCGTTAACGGTCAGTAAGCTCCTGGTGTTGGGTTTTTGATGATAAATTTCTATCTCAATAAAAACCGTTTGGCTTTCTCTTCCCAGTAGCATAATCGGCATTTCGATTTCAGCACCTTTACCGGACAGAAGAATTGTAAAAGAGATTTGAGGTTCTTGTCCGGTCCACAAAATCGGGATTACCTTTTTTTGTCCTGTGGTTACGTTTACAATATTTTTCATCCCACCGATCCTTCCATCGACAAATTAATCAACCTGTTTAGTTCAACTGCATATTCCAGAGGCAGCTCTTTGGCTATCGGTTCAATAAATCCGTTTACAATCAGTGACGTGGCTGCTGTTTCAGATAGTCCTCGGGCCATCAGGTAAAACAATTGGTCCTGGCCAATTTTTGAGACTGTAGCCTCATGTCCCAGCGTCACGTCCCTCTCATTAATAATATTTACGGGATACGTATCGGACCTGGATTTATCATCCAGAAGTAAAGCGTCGCATCTCACAAACGATTTACTGTCAGAAGCTCCGTTTATTACTTTGACCATTCCCCGGTAACTTGACCTGCCGCCGTGTACGCTGACTGACTTGGATGTTATTGTGCTGGTCGTATGTGCAGCCAAATGAATCGCCTTTCCCCCCGCGTCCAGGTGTTGCCCTGATCCGGCAAAAGCCAGTGACAATATTTCACCGTGTGCTCCTTTACCGTTCAGAATCACCGATGGATATTTCATAGTGACTTTACTACCCAGGTTTCCGTCTATCCATTCGCCGAATCCCTCCTCCTCGACCAGCATCCTTTTCGTTACCAGGTTGTACACATTGTTACTCCAGTTTTGAATTGTCGTATATCTGACCCGGGCTCCTTTTTTGACAATAATTTCCACCACCGCACTGTGAAGTGAATCAGTCGAGTAGATTGGGGCTGTGCACCCCTCTACATAGTGGACAAAACTCCCTTCTTCGGCAACAATAAGCGTCCTTTCAAATTGACCCATATTGGCGGCGTTAATCCGAAAATACGCCTGCAGGGGAATTGTCACCTGCACCCCACTGGGTACATACACAAAGCTTCCCCCGCTCCAAACTGCCGAGTTCAAAGCCGCAAATTTATTATCCGATGGGGGAATTACGGTACCAAAATATTGTCGGAAGATATCGGGATATTTTATCAAAGCGGTATCTGTATCGGAAAAAATCACTCCTTGTTTTTCCCATTGGCTTTTAAGGCTATGATAAACCATTTCCGAATCATATTGAGCTCCCACCCCGGCCAAAAATTTCCTCTCTGCTTCAGGGATTCCTATTTTTTCATAAGTGTCCTTTATGTCATCGGGGACATCCTCCCATTTTCTGAATTTTTTTTCCGACGGGCTGATGTAATAATACAAATCGTCAAAAAAAATCCCGGAAAGATCGGCTCCCCAGGTGGGCACCATCTTTTGTTCAAATATTCGAAGAGAGGAAAGTCGGAAATCCCTCATCCATTCCGGTTCTTGTTTATAATGGGATATGGCTTCCACTACTTGCCTGGAAAGCCCTTTTGGTGTACGAAATCCGTTTTCCTCGGGTTTATGCCATCCGTATTGGTATTTACTTTTGGTATTTTTCATAACCGTTCTTTTCAATCTGGAGGGCCAAAGCCGCTCCCCCGGACTTAGTGATTTTTCCCTTGATCAATATATGAACAAAATCAGGTTTCAGATAACTTAAAATTCTTTGATAATGAGTGATCAGAATAATTCCCGGAGGGGTTTTTAGTTTAATAATCGTATTGGCAATATATTTAAGCGCATCCACATCCAGTCCGGAATCTGGCTCATCCAGTACTGCAAATTTAGGCTTCAAAATAGCGAGTTGTAGTATTTCCGATTTTTTCTTTTCACCCCCTGAAAATCCTTCATTTAAAGACCTGGTGGACATATCTTCTCCGAATGCAAGTTTAGTGGCCTCCTCATTAAGTATTTTTCGAAAAACAATCGGTGATATTTTTTCCTGGTTATTTTCATTTGCCGCCATCCGGAGAAAACTGGCAAAATTTACTCCGGCAATTTCCACTGGATATTGAAAGCCCAAAAAAAGTCCTGCCTTCGCCCGGGCATCCGGGGTTAGTCTGGTCAGGTCAGTTTTTCCTATGGATATATTTCCTTTGCTGATTTTGTATCCCGGGTGTCCCATCAGTACTTGTGCCAATGTTGATTTTCCCCCTCCGTTTGGCCCCATCACGGCATGGATTTCCCCCGGATTAACTTTTAAGCTGATCCCGTTCAGAATTTTTTTCCCATCCCCGGTTTCCGCATACAGATCGGTTATTATCAATGGATTGTTCATTCTACATCCTTAGCCAGTTCAGCGTTAATCTCTTCTACCATCCTGTCAATTTCCTCGGTTGTCATCCCATGAAGTGTCGCTCCGGCTTCCACTGTATCAAATGTGTTCAAAAAGCAATTTGCGCAGTGTAGTCCGTATTCCGTCAGCATCTCAATTGTTTTGGGACTTTTCTTGGTAATATCTGATATTAAATCGCTTTTTTTTATTATCACTGGCATGTCTTAATCTACTTTCATCGTCATGATTTGTCAACCATGGTAATATTAATCTCATGCCAAAATTCATTATTTTGGCTTCGTTGGTCATCTTGGTGGTAGTAGCTTCGGTTATGTTGTTTAACAAAGAGGTTGTCCCGGAACCATCTCGGATTCCGTCATCTCCCGTTCCCACATCAAAAAGTGAAACAATTCCTTTGTCTATTGAAAGCATGCGTCAAAGAGACTATCCCCAAAGCGAATTTGTAATTGTAAATCCATTACCAAATGGTGCCAATCACAACCGATATATTGCTTCTTACACATCTGACGGATTGACTGTCTACGGACTATTGACAGTACCGATGGGGAACAAACCCGAACAGGGTTGGCCGGGTATAGTTTTTATTCATGGTCACTTAGATCCGGTAGCTTACGAAACTACTGCCAGATATGTAGCCTACCAGGGCCGTTTGGCCGATTCCGGCTTTGTTACCTTCAAACCGGATTTGCGGGGTCATGGGGATTCACAGGGTCAGCCCGTTCAGTCAAATTTCTCTCCCGAATATGTTTATGACGCTTTAAATGTCGTTTCCGCATTCAGGAATTATTCCCAGGTTAATCCGGACAGGATTGGTATGTGGGGCCATTCCATGGGTGGGGGAATTACCCTCAGGTCTATGGTCGTAAGTAAAGACATTAAAGCCGGGGTGATGTGGGCGGGGGTTGTAGGGGATTATGAGGATCTCTTAGAGAGATACAGAAGAAGAATTCCCTGGATGAACAACTCCGCTTCAGCACTTACCAAAAGTACTTACTCAGCTTTTATTGAAAAATATGGCAGTCCGTCCGCAAACATGCAATTTTGGAATCAAATCGACCCATACGCCTATTTATCTCAGATTTCCGGCCCGGTTCAATTGCATCACGGCACTGCTGACGATAGTGTTCCGGTAGAATTTTCTATACATTTAAAAACTGCCTTGGAAAAAGTCGGAAAACCCGTAGAGTATTTTGAATACCGGGGAGCAGATCACAACCTTTCCGGTGCAGCATTTACACAGGCGATGAATCGCACCATCGGTTTTTATAAGAAGTATCTCTAAGCCCCTAATTAAGATTAATTATCACCGGTTCTCCGTTTTGTAGCCTACTATATATAGTATAGCTTTGCTCCGAAGGGTTTAGCCGGTAATACATAGCCGCAGCCTGGGTCGCTTCTTTCATATTATTCAACTTCAACTCGATGATCAGTAGGTAATACCAAAGTGTGGCGTCATCAGGAAACAAATTCAGGGCCTTTATCACAAAACCTTCAGCTTCGGGTATTCCCTTGTACTTAATCAACAGATAGGCCGTGTTCTGATACGCTCCGAAGTAATTATCATTAGCAATAGCTTGTTTATAAGCCGCTAGTGCCTCATCAATTTTTCCGGTCTTTGTATAAATAGTTCCCAAATTATTCCACGCCCCGTAATTTTGCAAAAACAATCTATTGGCGTTTTTCAAATGTCTGGTCGCAAGGTCCAATTGCCCGGCAATCAAAAGTTCAGTTCCGTATCTTTTTTCTAAAAGATAATCCTCATTTTTACTTGCTGCATAATCGTGAGCAATCAGCCTCATGTTGTCATGCCATTTGTCATTTCTGGCGATCGTCAAAACTGACAAGTATATAAAAACAAATATCACCGGGATCGTAAAAGTTTTTTTAAATTTTCCCAAAAATGACCCCACAAAACCGAGTACCCCTATCATTGGTGCATAAAACCATCTGTCTGCAACGGTAACATCAAGGGGAATTATCTGTATATGCACCCCCAGAGCCAACAGCAGCCAAACTCCGAAAAATATCATGGGCTTAATCTCTCCGTCTTTTTTATACCTATAAATTACACCGGCTGTCATCGTTATTATTACCAAAAAGATAACCAAAAGCGGAATGTAAAAATTATCTGGAGTTATTTTTAGAATAACCCACGCCTGATTGGAAATCAGGTTAACGGGATATACAAGATTTTTTAAATAATAAACAACTATTTGCGGTACATGGATCATCCTCTCCCAAACATTTAACGTCTGAATCGGAACTATCGCTTTTTTAACCAAATTAACTCCGGAGATCACCCTAAAAAAACCATATATCGTAATTACCGAAAGTACGCTCAGGCAGGTGTTCTTAAATATTTCCCTGTGTTTCAAATATTTATAAATCGGAGTCAAAAACAAAAAAATTATCCCGGTTTCCTTAGATAGTATTGATGCTGACAAACAAATAAAAGTTAATGGCAATTTGTTACTAAGTAGTGCAGACAATCCGAACAAAACAAATAAATTTTCCCTGAAGGCCGAAATATATGAAACCGCCTCCGTATTTAACGGATGTACCAAAAAAACCAACGCTAACGTCAGGCTTAATTCTTTTGAAAAAAACTTTTTAAATACCAAAAATCCCAGAAAACTGACTCCGATATGCAATAGTAATTGGACAACATGGTATCCGGCGGGATAAAATCCGAATAGTGCATATTCGATAGTAAAGAAAGTGTCTGCAATGGGTCTGTAATATCCGCCATTCTGAATCCCCCTGTCCCCCGAAAGGAAAAATTGGGGAATATTACTGATTGAATGAAACAGAGGATTAATCTCAAGTTGTGCATCATCATCCACAAATTGATTGCCCAACATATTTCCATAAATTAAAAATCCAATAACCAAAAAAACTATAATTACCTTCATGCTAGTTAAATAATCTTCCCTCTCATGAAATAAGGAGAGGGGTTAGAGGGTGAGGTTACGTCAACTCAAATCCCTCAAGTAGTTTCTTATTACCCTCAATCTGATAACGCAGTAAATCACTATAAACCCCCGGCTGATTAGCCAGCTCATGAGGTGTTCCCTTCTGGGTAATCTTTCCCTCGTTAATCACTATCACATGGTCGGCATTTTGCAAAGTGGAAAACCTGTGGGCAATAATAATCACCAGTTTATCTTCCATCAATTTTTCCAGTGCTATCTGTACTTCCATTTCTGATTTTGCATCCAGACTGCTGGTAGCTTCATCCAAAATAAGGATAGGGGCTTTTTTCAGTATCGCCCTGGCAATCTGAATTCGTTGTTTTTGTCCGCCGGAAAGTTTTACTCCCCGCTCTCCTATTTCCGAGTCGATTCCGTGTGGAAGTTTCTGTACAAATCCCCAAGCGTTGGCAGATTTCAGAGCTTCAATAATTTCTTTTTCAAAAGCCTTTGTTCCGTATGCCACATTTTCCCTAACACTCGTAGAAAACAATTCGTTTTCCTGAAACACCAGGGCAATATTTTGTCTCACTTCTTTAAAACTCAAGTCTTTATAACTGGTTCCGCCCAGCAGAACGCTTCCGCTGGTCGGTTCGTAGAGTTTCAATATCAAATTCGTAATAGTGGACTTACCGGCTCCTGAATGTCCGACCAATGCAACTTTTTCCAAAGGATTTATCTTAAACGATACCTTATTAAGTACTCTTGCGGAATCGGAATATGAAAATACCACCTCTTTAAACTCCAGTGACGGTTTAATCAGTTTTTTGGTATGCGTTTTAGTCATAAATTCTTCCGTTTCGGGCAGTTCTAAAATCTCAAAAAACTCCTTCGATCCGCTTTCGGCATTTTGCAGTTGTGTCAGGATGAATGACATGGCAAAAAGCGGCCTTCTGGCCTGCAGCACCAACTGAATAATCAGTACCATGACTCCGATTGACATAAGTCCTGAGAATGTTTGATAAAAAACCAGGATATTAATTCCCAAAAGAATAATTACCAGACTTAGGTTTCTCGCAAAATCTATCAGGTGATAAGTCTTGCTCTGCATGGCAAATATTTTATTAATTTCAGAAAGTTTGTTAGCGGCAAACGAATATTCGGTATTTTCAGTTAGAAATCCCTTAACGATTCTGATATTCGCAATCACTTCCTGGATTCTTCCCCGGAGTTGGTCCTCAAGCTTATTTTTTAGTTTTTCCGCCTCTCCCCATCTTAGGGAAGAGTAATAAGACAAAACAAGATATATTGGGAACAACAAAAATACTAATCCGGCAATCAGTAAATTATATCTGGCCAAAACTACCACGATCAAAATACTTTGTAAAAACGAAGGAACGATAAAATTGGTCGCCGCGTTAGTAAAATTCTGAATGGTAAATATTCCCCGATTCAGCTGATTCACTATTTTTCCTGACACCTCAGAGTCAAAATATGTTTGAGGTAAAGCCAATACTTTGGTATAAAACTTTTCCGTCAGAAGTCTTCTCTGGAGTCCGGCAAAGTGATCACCCATCCGGTCTGATAGTCCGGACACAGCAATGCCTCCCAAATTCAGTAAAAAAGTTAGTACAATCAGAAAAATTAAGTCATTTAAATCTCCGTTCTGTCCGGAAATTTGCGCCACAATATTATCAATAATATTTTTTGATACCAGTGGTGCAGCTAGCTCCAATCCCGCAGAAATTACTATTAAACCGCAAATTATAAACAGGGTCTTATAAAGTGGTCTGGAAACCTTGATGATTTTGATAATATTTTTCACTCGTCTATTTTACTACCAATTCTCGCAACGTACGGAATATAATATGATTCCAAATGATTGAACAATCCCCGGATACCCGAAACCATCCCGCCAGGGGAGTGGTATCCAGTCTCCTGACCCCGGTTTCAGTAAAGCTGGAAAAGTTAGGAATTACCCCGAATGAAGTCACAATATTTGGTGGTATTTCAGGGGTTTCCCTTAGAATCTTTTCAGCAATTGTTCATTTAAATCCGGAATTACATCAATTCGTTCCGGGTTGGGCTCTTGCCGTTGGTATGGGATCAAGTGACTGTCTGGATATGTTGGATGGAAACCTGGCCAGGTATTTCGATAAAATCGGCAAAAAACGTAACAAATCTCTTGGTCCAAAAGTAGACGTTACCACAGACAGAATCTCCGCCTCGGCCAGTTATCTTTGTAAAGCATTCGTTGCCAGGCAGCGGCAGGATCTTTACGGGGAAGCAGTTGCTGTAGGTTGCAGTATTTTCCACAATTTACCCAGCGTTGGCCGGGCCCTGGCTGAGCAGAGGGGAAAGGTTGTTAAAGAAGGCGCAATAGGCTCGTATCCTACTCGGGCGGGTTTGGATATAATCAGTTCGTCATTTCAAAACGACGCATTATTTGCGGGGTTACTTATCCAGCCTACCCTGGATTCTGCCACATTAGCTATCTCGATAGCTACCGCAGCTGAGAGATTCCGGATTGCCATGGATCCCAAGGTACCGGCCGTACTCCCTGTTGAAGTACGTTCACAAGCTGCTGATCGATTAAGTTTATTATTGGGAATAACGGCGGTTTCCGTTTTAACTGCCGGATCGTACTGGCTTGCCAGTCACCCCCCTGTTTCCTGATGCTAATATAAATGTATGAAAGGTGCTTTGTTCGTAATACTGACCCTTGCCGTCGCGGGATTTTACATTTACAAACTTCCTCCCCAAAGTCTTTGTGATTCTCCGGTCGGCTATAAATTGGGAATTGTCGACACCAAATTCAAACTGTCCGAGTCGGAAGTTTTGGCGGCTATAAAGGATGCAACGGAACTTTGGAGTAACGAATACCAAAAACCCATATTTTTCTTTGATCCGAATGCTGAGCTAACTATCGATTTTGTCTACGACGAACGCGCCGCACTAAACACTCAAATCGCTGCAAAAAAATCCAATCTTGATGAAAAAAACTCTGTCCTAAAAGAAAACATTTCCGGCTACGAGCGTGACCTGTCTTTATTTCAAAGCAAATTGTCCGCCTACAACAAGTTGATAGAGGAAAAAAACTCCCAAGGGGGAGTATCCATGGAAACCTACATCGAATTGAATAATCAGAGAAAAGCTCTTGAATCGGAAAGTGATGCCTTAAATGCCCGGGCCACGGATCTGAATTTAGCCACCCACAATTTCAATTCTCAGGTCCAGAATTTAAACAACGATGTCAGCGAATTCAACGATCAAATAGCCTTAAAACCGGAAGAGGGGGTTTACGACTATTCAAAAAACAACATCACCATTTTTTTTGCCAACGACAAATCTGAGTTGATTCATACTCTGGCCCACGAATTCGGACACGTTCTGGGTATAAATCACGTAGACAATCCGGAGGCTATTATGTATTCATATTCATCACCATCAAAAAAATTAACCTCACCTGATATTGCCGGACTGAATCAGGTTTGTGCCAAACTGCCTGTATCACAAATATGGTCCAAACATGTTATGCAAATTTGGTTAAGAACAGCCGATGCCATAGACAATCAATTTTGAAAAGTTTGTGTCTGATATGTAAATATTTCCGTCTTTGGATCCAGATAGCATTTAATTGGCAATCCTGCTTTTTGACTGCATAGCTGTTCCATAAATGTTTCCAAACTCCATCCGGCTTCAGTCGCCACTTGGGGCAAAAAAGTTCCCGAATAATTTCCGTTTCTTATTACCACCCCGTCCTGACCCAGTTTGATAGTACTGTAGTTGGCAATCTTCCGCTTTGGCGTCATAACAGAAATTTCCAACGAGATGTTTTCCAGCTCCTCTGAAGTTATAGGATCAAATCTCAAGTCCTCTGAAGCTGCTGCAATTGTTTTGTCTATCACAACCTGCGCTAATGTTTTTATTGGTTCAAATTCACCTATACATCCGCGGAGCACTCCGTCTTTTTTTAATGTCACAAAAGCCCCCAATGGCAATAATAGTTCCGCATTTTTTATACCCGAAACCTGGGTTACTGATTTTTGTATCACAAACTCTCTCAATGTTTTTCTGGACAGTTCCAGAGCTTCTTTCTTGGCGTCATCTGACAATTGTGGGATGGAAAAATCTATTTGGTCACCAAAAAATCCGATTGCCGCATATCCGACCACCCTGCTCTTGTCTCCTGACGTGTCACCGCTGTTTTCGTACTTTAAAAGTACAGGTTTATCAATTCCCAGCAGCTGCGCAACTTTATGGGCCACCTTAATGGCATCTATTCCGCACGCAGTAGTCTCAATATTTTCCATTTGCCTTATCTCACTAAAACTTAATATTGACTCGATAGTATTTTTGTCAACCAAATTTGCCGTTTCATAATCGGGGTAATGCGACAAATCCGTACTTATTATCAGTAAAGTTTCCTCGTCCATGTTTTGAGCAATCCGGAAAGCCAGGGCGCTGACTAGCTCCGGTGTAGTTTGGCTTACCAAAATCGGAATTATCTTAGCTTTAGGTAAAACTTTTTTTACGAAGATAGCCTGCATCTCCAGCACATGATCACCCTCGTGAACTTTTGCATCAGAAATAATTTTTTGTGAAGGACTTAGTATCATTTCAGAAAAATCCTGGTCAATTTCCAAATCACCCAGCGGGGTTTCGAAGCTTCCCGAGGTTAAAAGTGCCGCGTAGTCAAATATATTCTTATGGCTCGAACCGATGATAATTACCCTTTTAATATTGTTCTGCCCCTCCACCTGTTTATAGGCAAAAGCTGCTGTTTTTCCGGAGTAAACAAGTCCTGCATGTGGAGCAATCAATATTCTTGTCTTACCATCGGATTTCTTCGCCACAGTCAGATATTTATTCAGTTGTGAATTCAGTTCATTCTTATTAAGTGGATAAAAACTTCCTGCCACCGCCATTTTTCTTAAAATGCTGTTTTCGTCCGGTATTGATTCTTTAGAAACAATCCATAATCCGACTACTGTTACTATTCCGATCACAATAAGTGCCAAAATGATCACTGACATCTTTCCTCCCACATAGTGATTATACAAAAGTTGTTATAGGTAATATAATCAATCTCAATGGAACTGCTTTTCTTAATTCCGGTAATTATCATTGTCCTTGGTTCAATCAAGCAGATAAATCAGTACGAACGTGGTATTCTCTTTACTTTTGGTAAATTTACCGGCCTTATGGAGCCGGGATGGAAGATTGTCTTGCCGATAGTTCAGAGTTATCAAAAGGTAGATATTCGTACCAAGGCCGTTGACGTCCCTAATCAGGAGGCAATTACCAAGGACAACGTTTCCACACAAATATCCGCCGTTATCTACTACAAAGTTGTGGATGCTTCCAAAGCAGTCCTGGAGGTCGAGAACTTTTATTTTGCTATCCACCAATTGGCCCAAACTACCATGCGTAATATTGTCGGAGAAGTAGAACTCAATGAACTTTTAGCCAATCGCGACGCCATTGCCAAGCGAATCAAAGATATTGTAGAAGCTACCACGGACGAGTGGGGGTTGCAGGTTTTGGCAGTCGAGCTCAAAGACATCCTTCTTCCGGTAGACATGAAACGTACTATGGCCAAACAAGCCGAAGCGGAACGGGAAAAAAGAGCTACTATTATCAATTCAGAGGGCGAAGTGGCCGCCGCCCAAAATTTAGCCCAGGCCGCCAAGCTCATGGCTACCACTCCCGGAGCTTTACATTTACGTACCCTAAACTCTATCAATGATATCTCCTCCGACGCTTCAAATACCATCGTTTTTGTTACCCCTATTGAAGTGCTTCGTGCCGTTGAGGGGCTATCCAGTCTCCTGGAAAAGAAAAATTCCAAGTAATTGAGATTAAAAAAGCCCCCGGTTTTTACGGGGGCTTGAAAAAAACACCAGGTGATTATTTTTTTGCCGCAGCTCTTACCTCAATTCTCTTTGGTTTTGCTTCTTCTGCGACCGCAGCCCTGACTGTAATTACACCGTCTTTTACCTCGGCGTCAATACCATCCAGATTTATTGGTCTGGGCAGATAGGTCGTGTAGTCCACGGAAGAAATCATCTGTTTTCTGTAGACTACTTTCTTTTTCTTTTTTTCTTCCTCGGTTTCCTCAACACTTCCGCGGATATGTAGCATCCCGTCCTCGTAAGTAATTTCCAGTTTATCTTCGGGGATTCCGGGCACCGCAGCTTTTACCACTACCTGACCGTCTTCTTCAAAGACATTCAGTCCCTGCGTCATAGTGATTTCCGGCCAGTCAGCCATGTCTTCGAAAAACGGTTGCAATCTAAACGGATCAAAACGAATAATTGCCATTTATTTATCACCTCCTTTAGTAATCCTTCGTAGCAAAAATTATTAGCTTTTTGCGTAGTAGGACATATATTAGCAATCTACTACAAAGACTGCTAATTTGTCAAGTGGTTATTTTGCAAATGTTATTACCAATGCCCCCGCAGTCATAAGTGCTGCTCCGAATATTGTCATCAAATTGACCTTTTCACCCAATACCAGGGCTGCCAGCACAATTGTAAATACCAGGCTCAATTTATCGATTGGAGCCACTTTAGACGCCTGTCCCATTTGTAATGCCCTAAAGTAAAACAGCCAGGAGGCTCCGGTAGCCAATGCTGATAGTACCAGGAATATCAGGGTTCTTTGCGGTATAGCCTTAATATCGATTTTTATTCGTGTCGCAAATACTATTCCCCAGGTAATAAAAAGTATAACCGTGGTCCTGATTGCCGTTGCCAGATTGCTGTTTATTCCTGAAACTCCGATCTTGGCTAAAATTGCCGTAAGTGCTGCAAAGACAGCTGATAGTAAAGCATAAATCCACCACATGAGCTTATTATAGTTTAAAATTGGTGGCTTTCAAAAACTCAACTATCCCCTCAGCTATTCCGGCCGCCGCTTTCTCCGGCCTGTTTACGATGGTGAGCCTGTCTGAATAATTAGTCAAAAAACCTGTTTCCAGAATAATAGCCGGTGTCATCGGGTGTATGGCATGATCAAATCTCCACCACCCGAATGCATAGTAGCCCCGCATGTTTCTTGAGACGTTTGGATCTTTTTCCAGACGTGTGTTTTTCTCATAAGCCGTCTCCATTGCTTCCAATAATTTTTTATTGTTTCCGGTCATGTCCCGTCTGGGTACTGCTGCCTTAAATCCTGAGACGCTTCTGTCTGTGTTTCCGTCTGCGTGAACTGCCACAAACACGTCTGCCCAGTAATCAACCGGTATTGTAGTAGGTAAAATTTCCGCGATTATTCCCTTTGTTTGTAAAATTTTAGCCGTCTCCTGTGCGATTTTCAGATTGACCTCCCACTCGGTTATTCCATTACTGGCGGACCCGGTGTTTCCCTTTAATCTGGATAATTCATCAGGAATTTCATCATTTTTCCAGTGTCCGGCCTGGAGACCCACTTTTATCGGCCCTTCCGGTCTTTTCCAATCTTTCAAATATGCATATTGCCCCCATCCGGAATCATTGGGTGGATCTTCTGTGACCAAATATGGCGGTGCTCCGGTAGTTTTTTCCCGATCGTTTTTAAAATCCCAAAACACCAGTCCGGAAATAAAAATTGCAACTATTCCTGATAACAAAAGTTTCATAAAGAATTGATGACAATATCATTCCAAGCTTAGAAACAGCTTACAATAATTTAAATCAAATTTAGTGTAAAATCACCCCATGGATCTCAATGATAAAGTTGTAGTCATAACCGGTTCCAGCAGTGGTATTGGAAAAACGACCGCTATCAGATTTGCCAAAGAAGGCGCAATAGTTGTAATAAATTATAAAACTAACGAAGTAGGAGCCAAGCAAACCCTGGAGGCAGTCAATAAACATTCGGAGGGTCATATTATCCAGGCAGATGTATCAAATCCGGATGATGTAAAGAAACTGTTTTCCGAAGTCGGAACAAGATTCGGCACTGTTCATATATTGATAAACAACGCCGCCATACCCAATGATAAAGTCCCATATCTGGAAGCTTCGTACGAACAAATTTTGGAATTAGTTAATACCGATTTAATCGGACCAATGATTTGTTCACAAGCAGCCTTAGTCTACATGCAAAAACAGGGATTCGGAAAAATTATTAATACCAGCTCCATCAGGGGAGCTGAACACGGTGGCCGGTCTGTGGTTTATGCCGCTTCAAAATCGGGTTTAAACAGTTTTAGTAAAACCTTGGCCAAAATGGTTTCCCCGAATATTCATGTCAACGCTGTTGCTCCCGGATTTGTCAAAACCAGAAACTATGACAAAATGACTCAGGAACAACTGGATAAATTTTTAGATCAAACATATCTCAAACGTTGGGTAACAGAAGATGAAATTGCCGATGCGTTTATATTTTTGGCGAAAAATGATGCCATGACAGGTCAGATAATCTATGTCGACGCGGGGTTTACTCTGAAATAAAAAGTACTATTTTCCCCTCTCCTAAATTAGGAGAGGGGTAAGGGGTGAGGTATTTAAGAAATTGACATTAATTTAAAAGAGGGGATTAAAGCATGCCTGCCGGTAGGAAGGGGTGAGGTTAAAGTAGCGGGCTTTCCAAAGATATGTCTTTCTCGTAATCCCTTTCTTGTTGGGTAGCAATTCTGTTATAAAGTTCATAATATTTTATTTGCAGCTCATGCAGTTCGGTCAGGGGAATTTTTTCTTTCATCATCAAAAATCCGTCCATTTCGCTGCTGTTTAACATATATACCCGGTCCAGATTTTTTATTTTTTCGTATTTATCAATCAGATTATTGGTTGTCTTGGCAGATTGATAACTGTCGTAAAAAGATTGCAGGGTCGGGCTATTGCTGTTTTCAAAAACCGGTAAAGCATTTTGTTGGTAAATTGATATGTTTTGGCTCTTCTTCATTTTTTCAATTTCCCCCATCCGGCTGGCTACCCAGTTTTCATCCGGTCTTCTTTTGTAAAGTGTCAGCTCCAGATGTTCTTGGGAAAGTCTCTCCTCCTGAAATTTCAAAACCGCATCTGTGTATTTCACATACTCGGCTTTATCTGCATATTTTGGCATATTTACAAAATATCTGTAAGTCATGTTTCTGATAATATAATACGCATACGCGATTTCTCTTCTGGCATTCTTATCCAGGTTTCCCGTTTCAGCAAAGTACTGCAGAATAATTTGCTTTGCGTGGTTATATGCCATCACCCAACCATCAGCCCCGTCTGCAGACAAGCGGGACAAATAGACATAGTCAATCCGATGGTTGACTGTCGGAGGAAATTGGATGGCAATGTACTTTTCTGCATTCCACGTGCCGATAACGACAAAAATTAAAAGAGTAAATATACCTTCCCATAGTCCGAATCGAATCTTATTTGTCACGTGTCTTCCTGCTATTGTTATTGTCATAAAAAGTAACCACACCAGAAACAACGCTCCGTAAATCCTGATCAAAGTCAGCCCGTGCAGCGATTGGTACAGATACACTCTTCTGAAAATTGATACCAGGACTACCAAAAATTCTCCCATTACCACCCATTGCAGAATTGTCAGTAGTTTGGATTTGTTTTCACGAATTTGCCGTAGGGCAGTTAGTCCCATCCAAATCAGACCATAAATAAATACGCATGCCCGTAGCAATTCCACGAATCCTTTTTTGACATACTCGGCATATGTGGCTACCCCGAATTGGGACAAATCCGTTTCCGCTCTTACATTGGCAAAAATATATGGCCATTGAATTGCGATAAAACTGGCTATAACCAACGCCGTCACCCCCATGACTATCGTCAGTTCCCGGGAAAATTTAAACCTTCCTAATATTTGTCCGGGGGAGACCGCTATTCGTTTTACATCCGGAAACACCAGTGGCAGGGAGACGCAGATCAGTATAATTGAAAAAACTATCCTCCACGGCAGTTCTGTCAAAAATTCGGGCGAAATAATTTTTTTTACGTAGGAATAATAAATCGGATCGGACGCGGAAAACATTGCCAGTAAAATTACGGTTATCGGGATTGCCAAGCCTATTCCGACCAATGTCGACACTGTTTTGGAATGTGCTTCTTTACTGCCGAAAATCATCACCCCCCGCCGGTACAAAGCGGTGAGAGTCTTGGGAAATAACAGCATAAAGGACTTTTTTATATATGTCAGACCGGCAAACAGGGGACTCAAAAATACGTCGGTAAACGAACTTATTTTTCCGGAATTACTAAGGCTTTGGTACCAGATTACGCTAAGCGTTGTCAAAAGTATCACGATACTCTGCCCTCGGACAAAATTTCCGGCCCTTACTCCCAAAACACCAACCGCAAACACTGCCGTTAAACCCAAAAACCACATTGATTTATGCCTATTTTTGGCTGTTATCAGTACAAACGCCTGTAGCCCCAGAATAAATAAACCAAAAGCAAAAGGTGTAATCACTCTGAAAAAAAACAGATTGCCAAAAACAAAAAGCAAAAACAATGCCACGAGCACCAAAGTCCATCTCTTTGTCACAACATAATTATATCGTTTGTGGCAAATTATGTTGTTTCCTTACCATAACAAATCTAAATATTAAAATTATGGCTATATATACCACCCCGCTCAGACACGTCTTTTTTAAAAATACCGGCTGACCAAGTATCAGACCAGTCCCGCTTATCAATGTTGTCGCAACAAACAAGTAACCTATTAAAGAAGTATTCTTGGTGGGTTTAAAAATAGATAAACTGGTTACACTTATACTTGCCAACGCTGAAACAACATGAATCACCAAAAGCATTATTTAGTATATCATCGGAAGATATTGTATATTTAATTAAATGCCCCCGGAAAACCAGGATAATACCATTTCTCCCGCCCTTACACCCGATCTATCCCCAGCAAGTCCACCTCCACCAAAATTTAGCCTGAGAGTAATAATAATCCCCGTACTGATAATTGTATTTTTACTATCCGGCCTGGGAGTTTCCGCATTTTTTATTGCTACTGACATTATTCCGATACCGAATGAAACGTTAAAAATAACCATTACTGCAGCCGTCAACCAGTTACCGTTTGTCCCCAAAACTCCCAAATATGTTCTGCAAAGTGCCGCAAAAGCCCACGAAAAACTTCAAAAAAACACCTTTGATCTCTCAATAGCCTCCTCCACAAATTCTTTTCAGTCTTATTTGGGAGGTAGTGGTTTGGATACTCGAGTCACTGGTTTTCTGGATTATTCAAAACCTAACGAGCCTCACTTTTCCCTTCGGGCCTTGTTAAACAAAGATTTGTCTCTTGAGGCTAACAAACCGGGATCAAAAATCTATGTCAAACTGAATAAAATCCCTTTCTTTTTTGAATCCATGTTGAGTACGGGGTCAGCCAGGCTCAGGCCGGTATTTGAAAATTGGATCGCCGTTGATACTGCTCCTTTAGAAACCAAAGTCCATGGCTTAGTCACAACAAAAGTTATTAACCTGATTACCCAAAAATCTGTTGTACCTTTATTAAAAATGTCACAGGAAAAACTGGACGGTATTCCTTGTTACAAAATAGAATACGAGCCAAACCCCGAACAATTAAACGCTTTGGTTAAAAATGTACTCACTGAATTGGATTCTGGTTCACCCAATTCAACCAAAACAAAGATCTCAGACAATGTAAAAGGATTCCGCTTGACCGTCTGGATTCGGGAAAAGGATTATTATGTTACCAGGGTTGAGTCCACGGTGACGGTTAATCAAAACCAACTTCCTAAAATGGCAGTTTTTCCGTCAGGATTAATCACGGACAACACCCCGGTATCTCTGGCAATAGTATTGAAACTAAATAATTTCGGCGAGTCGATGTCTGTCCCGCAGCCGCAATCATCTATTTCTCCGGAGCAATTTTGGTCAATGCTTATATCAAACTAAAAATGGCCAAGTCAGACTTGGCCATTTGCAAATCGAAATTTATACCGCTACTCGGTAACAACTAGTGTTCCTACCATCCCGTTGGCACGGTGTTGGCCCACGGAACAGTAAAATTCAAAACTTCCGGCTTTGTCGGCGGTAAATTCTACTACTGCCGCTTTTCCTGATGGGGCCACTTCACTTTTTACGTTTAATTCATCAATGACAAAATCGTGCATCATACTGACGCTATTCATTGTTACCTTAACTTTGTCACCTTTTTTAACCGTAATCACATTTGGCTTGTAATAAAAAGACCCTCCCTCCAGGACAAACTCCTTAACCCCTTCTGTAGTTACAGCTTGGGTAGGCAGCTGGCTTGCTTGTGTTGGTTCGGCAGTGGGTGTTGCTTCCATGCTGACCTGGCTTTTTGGTTTAAACACAAAAAATGCTGCCACAGCCAGTACTACCAAAATTCCCAAAAACAAACCCAAATTGGCTGACTTGGAGCCCGTCTGAGAAGTTGGACTTTCAAATTGGCTATCTTCCATATTCAATACTCACCTCCAATCAAAATACTATTCATTTAGTCGCTATACTCTACACTCCCGTGTCAACATTGGCAAGTTGCGACCTGATATCAGACCAACTGTTTTTAAATCCGATAAAGGTTTTTATTCCGTACAATAATATTAATCCGTTTATTGATGCATAAAGGACATGAGACAGGTGTGAATTGTAAATATCCCAGGCAGCAGCCCAAAAAGTGTAAATCAGGAGTCCGTATTGAAATAGAATAAATTTAGCTTCAGCCACCACCCTGTTACCGATTTTTGGCGTTCGCTTAAACGGAATTTTACTCCCCGTTATTCCCTGTTTTACCGACTTTAATACTCCGGCTATGTTGATCGGTATCAAAATCATATTTAATGCATATACCCTGAATATGCTCTTCAATTCGTATCCCATCAGCTTTAAATCCCTGGTATATAAGTAATAGTAGGGAATTGAAGCCAAAGGCAACCATAAAGTGAAAACGTCATCCTTAAATGGATAAATTAGTACCAGCAGAGTTCCGATATTGATTCCGGCTATTGATGTTAGATAATTTCCCCTTACAAAAAACTCCACCCATCTTTTTAATTCAAATGGTTTTCTCAGTACATATCTTAGTAATTTAGGAAAAATAATTAATCCTCCGTTTGCCCACCTTTCTCTTTGGATAATCAGTGAGCCAAAGTCGGGCGGAGTGCTGCTGTAAGCCAGTCTTTCAGGGTAATTCAGCAGCTTCCAGCCCTTTTCTACTAAGTCAATTGAAGATTCGGTATCTTCGATCACAGTTCTGTCCTGGACGTATTTTACCGATACTTTATCACCCTGAATCTCCAGCATTCTGATGTCCTCAAGAGCCGCTCTTCTCAGCATGGCATTAGCCCCTACCCAATAAGTAGAGTTGTAATAAGTAAAACCCTGATGCACGTTGTATTGAATATCGGTTGTCGCTCCGGCTACTAATTCAACCGCAGATTTTGCCCCCGGGAATGCACTGTAAGGGGTTTGAATAACGGCAATTTTTGAGTTTTCCGGTTTTTCCATTTCATTAACAAGCTTAATAACGTAGTCCTGTAGCAGCATACTGTCAGCGTCCAGTGTAATTACATACTTGGAATCGGGAATAATTGTTTTTATGTTCGGATCTTTAGTGACTTCTATGTATTTGTCTTTTCCCAATGAAAAAATTCTCACCGCTTTGCCCATCAAACCTAAGTAGCTGTTAATATTCATGGCCTTATTAGGTTCATGAGACAAATTTTTATACATTTTTCGTTCAAAACAACTTATATCGACATTTAAAATTCCCGAAATAATTTGATATTTAGATCTCATGAAATCTATTTGTCCGTTCATATCAGATCCGCTCCCTGATAATTTACCGGCTTCCTGAGTCAGTTTTCCAAGCCACTTTCCGTATATATTTTTTATATAAAATGTATCCACATGACTTCTTTCTTCGTAATCGACCATGTTTGCCGAAAACCATGCCGTTACTCTTGTATAAATATCATTCAACTTTTCCGTTTCGTAACCGCTGTCAAATTCCTGTTTTGCGGCATTATTTTCAAATTCCGTAAAACCTGCATTTATTTCTTGCCTGATAAATCGGAAAGTCTGATTCAAATCAGCTGTCATTTGCCGGGTATCCGATAGCAGATCCGTATCGATTTTACCGATTGGATTAGGCGGATTATCAATTAATAGCACAATTCTTTTTTTCGGATAGTTTTGTAGTGCCGCCGACCAGAGGGTTTTTTCTATAACCCTGACTTCTTCTTTATAAGCAGGCACTAAAAAAGTTACCAATGGGGGACTAACCTGGCAAAAGAATTTTTCCAAATCACTTTCCGACGGTATTATATGTGTCCTTAACCTTAGATAAAGCCCCAGCCGGGTGAGATGGTAAATTAGGTTTCCGTAAATAATAAATACCGATATCAGGATGTACATTACAACAACTGCCAATTCGAGTCGGCTTATTGTATTAAATCCCGATACCACGGTTCTGATCAGTTGAAAATAAAAAAGCCCGGAAAAAATCACGCTTCCGGTTAAGAAAAGTTTAGTAATGAAAATTTCTTTGTTGTATTTATTAGTGATCACAATAGTATTTTTTATAAAACGAGTAACAATACTATCAGAAATTTTATAAATCTTACATGGTCATACTTTAGCTGGACGCAAAAACAATCATTGACTCATCGCATGACTTTTTATTAAAATCTGTTGACTTTTAAAACGAATTAAATGAATAATATACTGCCATGAAACGGATTTTTATAGTACTGCCGATTTTAGTAGGGGGCTTGTTGGGAGTTTGGTATTTTTTTAACCGCACTTCTTCCGTAGTCGATCTGAATTCTGAAATTTTACAGGACATAATAAAAGACGGCGTGGCATGTGGCCTATCGGTCGGCAATTGTACGGTGGATAAAGTAGCCGGGGATTATGCCAAAGGCACCCTGCCTCAGGCTTACTGGTTGGCTCAAAAAATTTCCGGCACTTGGAAAGTAGTGGTTACGGGAAACGGTATCCCGGCGTGCACCGAGATTGATAAATACTCTATCCCCAAAGACATTTTTGGAAACTGTATCGAAAGTACGGGACAGTTAAGGTTCTAAAAATTTATATGAACTTAAAAATACTGATAGGCAGCGGAGACAAAATAATGTTATTGACGTTGCCGTTGTTAATTGCCGGTTTATTTCTGAATATTCAATATCCGGCATATTTCAGTGTTGGTGGCCCGTCACTTCTGTTAACGACAATTTCGATAATTATTCTTGTATTTGGGGTGACAAATTGGATGTGGTCGGTTGTATTAATACTATTGAAAGTTCCGAAAAAAGAACTTATAACAACCGGGCCATATTCATTAGTCAGGCATCCGTTGTACACAGGTATGGCTTTTCTTGTCCTGCCCTGGATTAGCTTTCTTTTAAATTCATGGTTAGGTGTTTTGCTTGGAATTATTTTATATATCGGATCCCGGATGTTTTCGCCGGAAGAGGAAAAATTTTTATCAGGGACTTTTAATGCAAAGTGGAACGATTACTCAGGGAAAGTGAAAATCCCATGGTTGTAATAATCTCCCTAAAATTCGATATCATGAATCCATGAGATATAACCCGCTGACCGCCGAAGAAAAAAATGTTATTGAAAACAAAGGGACAGAAGCTCCGTTTACAGGCGAATACGATGATTTTTACAAAGATGGCGTTTTTGTTTGCCGAAAATGTAACGCTGTTCTTTTTTCCTCCCAAGCCAAATTCGACGCCGGTTGCGGATGGCCTGCCTTCGACGAAAACTTCCCCAACGCAGTTAAAAGAATTCCGGATACGGATGGTAAAAGGGTCGAAATTGTTTGTGCCAACTGCCTGGGCCACTTGGGCCACGTATTTGAAGGCGAGCACTTGACCGACAAAAATACCAGGCATTGTGTGAATTCTTTATCGATCCGGTTCGTTCCGAAGGAATCGGCTATATTGGCGGGAGGTTGTTTTTGGTGTACGGAGGCAATTTTCAAGCGCCTGAAAGGCGTTACTTCTGTCTTGCCAGGTTATGCCGGCGGAACCGTGGATCATCCCTCATACGAACAAGTATGCTTAGGTAATACCGGACACGCCGAGGCAGTCCGGGTCGAATTCAATCCGGAACTTATTTCCTTCGAAAAAATCCTGGATGTCTTTTGGCATACTCACAATCCCACAACTCTCAATCGACAGGGGAGTGACATGGGTACTCAGTATCGTTCGGTCATTTTTTATCACAATCAAAAACAAAAAGAAATTGCCGAAAAATCAAAAGGTAATCTGGAAAAAGAACAGCTTTACCAAAAGCCGGTCGTGACGGAAATTACCCCGTTCACCAATTTTTTTGTAGCCGAAGATTACCACAAAAATTATTTTGACAGAAATAAAAATCAACCATATTGCCAGCTTGTCATCAACCCCAAAATTCGCAAATTAGAGAAACTGTATCCTAACTAGTTCTTTTTTGCCCGTCTTGAATTGATTCTGAAAGTAAGATGCCATATGACCCCAAAGATGTTGTAGACACTGCCGTTGCTGCCAAATCAAAATATTTTTTTGCCATGCCTTTTCTTCCCGTCTTTTCATAACTGTCGGCTATATTTATAAAAAGCGATGGATAAAAATCCTTCACGGCATCTTTACTGGCTTTCCTGGCAAATTTCAAAGCTGTCAAATTCCATCTTAATGTTTTGTTAAAGTCTTTTTGTATTTTTGCTACAAAATGAGCCGCAATACAGGCGTCCAGATCATTCTCTCTGATTTTCCAGGCTTGATTAAAATACTTCAATGCCTCATCTTTTTTCCCCCGTGCCTCAGCTCTTTGACCTTCAATACACAATTTCACCACCTGATCGTTTATCTTCATAGGTTTTCCTTTCTTGTCGCTTTTATAACTACCGGGATAATTATAAAATCAAAACAGTGAAAAACAAAACCAAAGCCATGCTGACCGGAATACTCATACTAGTAGCGTATGGTGTTTTGGTCAGCGGAATTACTGATTCCAAACCGTTGGTAATGTTTTCCGATGTTGTCAGTGGATTTGCGGTTATAGGCATTGCAGTACTGATGTTTCCCTTTTTTAGGGTGTTAAACAAAAAATTATCCGTAAGCTACTTATTGTTAAAAATTCTGGAAGGGACATTAATGATTGTTGGAGGAATATTTTTCTTGGACAATTCGCTCCGGTTTATACGAAACTGGATATACAGCGGGGTACATTTATATATTTTTATTGTCAGTGGATTCATTTTCTATTACCTGTTATACAAAACAAAACTTATTCCCCGGTTTATCTCTGTTTGGGGCGCTATTGCGATCCTGGTTTTATTGACAACAACGGCTCTCAAACTTATGGGGTTAAATTTCCCTGCGTTGGACGCATTGTTGGTTTTGGTAATCACGAATGAAGTATTTTTGGCCATCTGGTTAATGGTAAAGGGATTAAAAACTAAAGTATGAAATCGCTAAACTGGCGGGTATTTTTTACACTCTTACTGATGAGCGTACTGAGTGTGTTTGCCGTTTTTCCTTACGTTTTATCCTTACAGGGAGATATTATCAGACAAATTGGCCAGCCTATCGTTTTGATTTTTGTTCTCCAGCTTTTCCAAAGTATAATTCTCTTCTCGATAGCAATATTCATAGGTCTTTATTTAATAAAAAAAATAAATTTTCACCTTCCTTTTTCGGATGGCAAAGCAGTTAAAGATACATTATCTCTGTCGGTTATACTCGGTTTCATTACTGCTGTGATCATTTATGGGACTGACTATTTATTCACGTTCCTGGGGTCAGCTATCAGCACCAGCCAAAATCTTGCCCCCGTCTGGCAAAAGCTCTTAGCGGCATTTTACGGTGGAGTTTCGGAAGAAATATTACTGAGGCTTTTCGTGATGACGTTATTCATTTGGATCGGTATGAAGATAACCAGACAAAGTCTGCCTGCTAAAACCATAATAATAATATCCATCTTTCTCGCTGCAATAATTTTTGGTCTGGGACATTTACCGATTACAGCATCATTAACAACAATAACTCCCCTGATTATTTCTCGGGCAATCATCCTCAATGGAATTGGCGGAATTGTTTTCGGTTGGCTGTTCTGGAAAAAGGGGTTGGAATCAGCCATGATTGCCCACTTTACGGCAGACATTTTCCTTCTCACGGTTTTACCCCTGCTGTTTGGACGGTAAAAATTGAAAATTGTACGCCTTATCCGTTACATCTATTTCTTTCGTCTTCACTTAACGCCAGATTTCCACAACTTTGGCACCACAGATCACCATTTTCACCTCCCAAATTCAAATCCGGAATTATCTCGTAGTTACCGGTATTTACCGCCAATATCTCCCTGGCGATGTTTACTGCATATTTTTCTGGCTTTTTGCTTTGCTTCCTCAAAATCCACGACATCCGGATACCATTTTACTTCTACTATTTTGTTATTCATAAATAACATCAAATGCATGTATAGATTATCAGGATTCTTTCGATATCCTGTTTGATTTGTTAAGATCATTCTTATGAAGGTTTTAAAGGTAACACTTATTATGTTAGTTTTAGTAACCATAGGGACGGGTCTGTATTTATTTTCTGTAAATAAAAAAAAGATGGTAAACGACAGTAATACCTCTGACATTAAAATTAAAGCACCGACCGAAACTTCAGTGGCAAATATGCCAAATCCTGCATCCGTGTACTGCAGTGATCATGGTGGACGATCCGAAATTCGCACAGCTTCAGATGGCAGTCAATCTGGATTTTGTGTATTTCCTGATGGCGAGGAGTGTGACGAATGGATGTTTTTCAGAAGTGAATGTCCAAATCCAACTTCTGGTGTCCGGCAGGCGGTTCAGACTTTTTTGGCAAACAAATATCAAAAATTAACGTCTGAAGTAAATGTGACGGTGACCAAAGAAGAAAAGGGGTTTGCCGCAGGCAGTGTTTCATTCGGGCCAGGTGAACTAAACGAGGGCGGCATGTGGTTGGCAGTAGCCGGTAATCGTTGGGATGTAGTTTGGGATGGAAATGGGAGTATAGATTGTAATAAATTACGCCAGAAGTACGGTTTCCCGGACTCCATTCTCAAACCGAATTTCTGTGACTGATGACTTTTCAGTATTTATATGTAATGTTATTTTTGAAATAAGATAATGTGAATATATATAATAAATCTTCGAAATACTATTTATATATCTATTTCACTCTCGCATTCTTAATTTCCTGGGTATCTTCAGCGTTGATTGTGGGATTGTCCGAGATAATTAATATTCACGGTGTAGCTACCCAAAGTCAGATGCCCTTAGTTATAGTGGCAATGGTATTGGGTCCGACTATTGCGGGGTTGATAAGTACCTGGTTTGCAAACGGAAAACTGGGCATGAAAGAACTTTTTGCAAGGTTTCGCAGCTGGAATTTCAAAAGACGCTGGTATTTGGCTCTTTTAATAGCTCCGCTGACAGTGGCAGCAGCTGATTTACTTCTTTCTCTGTTTTCCGCGAATTTCATTCCGACGATTTTTACCATGAGTAGTAAGATGTCTTTCTTGGGTTTTACTCTTTTTGGCTCTCTAGTGGGAGGTTTTTGCGAAGAAATCGGATGGACCGGATTTGCCATACCTAGGATGTTAAAGTGTTTAAACGTTTTCAAAACCGGACTGTATTTGGGATTGATATGGGGTGCCTGGCATTTCCTGGTCGACTATTGGGGCAGCGCCAATTCAGCCGGAGTCGTGCCTTTGGGGGTGTTTTTGATTGTTGCGCTATTCTCTTTTTTGCTCCCGTACAGGATACTCATGGTCTGGGTCTACAGCCACACTAAAAGCCTACTTTTATCCATCCTTATGCATTGCAGCCTCATCACTTTCTGGCTTATTTTGGCACCGACGGTTGCAACCGGCTTATACAGAGTAGTCTGGTTTTCAACCTGGGCGGTGATACTTTGGGGCACAGTACTTGCCGTAAACAATCAGACAAAAGGCGGTCTTTTTAGAATTGAGGTATTCCGTTAGACGATCCAGTGAAGCCAAAGCTAGCTGCGGGATTATGATTCCCCGGTAATCCTGCTATGCGTCGATATCAGGTAACGCTCGGATTAATTGCATATTAGATATTTATTTTGGTTTCTACGGATGTTCTGGTATTGTAATAATATGGGAAAAATGAATTCAAACAAAAAAATCGCAACAACAGTCGGTGTCCTATTTATAGTTGCAACTGTTGTCAATATTGCCGGTACTCGTTTTATTCATTCAGTGCTATCTTCTTCCGATTGGCTTGGGATGATTTCCGCAGGTGCTGTTCAAGTAAAACTCGGTTCTTTTTTAGTTTTCCTCTCTGCGCTCGCCTCGGTGAGTATTGCCATTTGGCTCTACCCCATTCTAAAAAAATATAATCCGTTCTTAGCTCTCACTGCAGTTATTTTTCGCACTATCGAATCAATCTTTTATATTGTTTCCGCTATCGGGTCATTGTCGCTTATTAATCTTGGACAAGAATATTTGAAGGCAGGAAGTCCTCGAAATTCATATTTTCAAACCATCGGGAACTTTGTGCTTACGGCCCGCGATGTATCAGGCTTTATATTTGCTGTAATTGCATTTTCTTTTGGTGGCCTTGCTTACTACTATATTTTCTACCAAACAAAACTTGTTCCCCGTTGGCTATCAGTTTGGGGTATTTTAAGTTGTCTCATGCTTTTAATTGCAGTATTTAGCGCTCTATATAACGGTCCCCCTTTTGCCATAGCCGGAACAACGATGATCTTAGCTGCTTCTATTGCCCTTCAGGAGATGGTTTTGGCCATGTGGCTGATTGTCAAAGGATTCAATCCATCTGTAATCGCTTCCGCATCTACTGAATAACAAGGGTACGGCCAGAGACATTTTTAAGGCATTGATCTTAAACCTTCTTGAAAGAAAAACAGACCATCATTTGTATAACACTTAGAAAGGAGGTGTGTATAAATGAATAAAAAAACAATCATGTTCGGACTCACAACTTTGATTTTGGGTGGCTTAGTATTAGCTCCCAAGGCGGTTGAAGCTTACAGAGGTGATCCTTCCGTAAAAGGTCCGAATTATACGAAAGAGCGTCATGAAGTCATGGAGAAAGCCTTTGAAAGCAAAGACTACAATGCCTGGAAAAATCTGATGCAAAATCGCGGTAGGGTGACTCAAGTTGTTAATGCCCAAAACTTCACCAAGTTTGCACAGGCTCACGAATTGGCAGAGCAAGGCAAAATTAATGAAGCCAACCAAATCCGTCAGGAGTTGGGACTGGGTCTGCAAAATGGATCAGGCACAGGTATGGGAATGGGTAGAAATTGGAGCAGATAAGTTCAAGTATTCCACCAAAATTGCCCCGACTGATCATCGGGGCAATTGTGTGATTAAAAACAGGTGAAAGAAAATCAGACTATTAGTTGTACTACAATTGTGATATGGGCAGTTACGGCGCATTTACAGATGAACAATTGGTGAGGGAGATCAGATCCAAAGATCAGGAGCTCTATACCAATATTGTTAATCGCTATAAAATCAAACTTATGAGATATGCCAAATATTTAGTATATGACGAACATAAAGCCGCTGATGTTGTCCAGGAGACTTTTATTAAAGCTTTTATAAACTTAAACGGCTTTGATACGCGGAAAAAATTTTCCGGTTGGATATACCGGATTGCTCACAACGAAGCCATGAATTTGGTCAAGAAATACCATCGCGAATCTCCGTTTAGTCCCGATTTTGATCCTCAATCATCGGAGGATGTTGAAGGGGAGTTTACTAAAAACGAGATTATTAATAAAACCCACGACTGTTTGACTCAAATGCCGATTATGTACTCAGAGCCGTTAGTTTTGTATTATCTGGAAGACAAGCCCTATGACGAAATTAGCGATATTTTGAGATTACCTATTGGAACTGTTGGCGCCCGAATTAACCGGGCCAAGGGTTTAATGAAAATAATATGCAAAAACCAAAAGTAAATATTGCGGAAAACGTCATGTCCCGGATAAAAACTGGGGGAATTCGTATGAAACCCAGATGGTATTTTGTTCTGGGTACACTCGGAATGATCATTGGTTTAGTTGGTCTGGCTATAGTTACTGTATTTTTAATCAGTTTAGTTTCATTTTCTCTGCGAACTCATGGTCCTATGGGTGATATCAGGTATCAACAATTACTATCAAACTTTCCTTGGTGGGCACCGTTAATCGCTTTGGTTGGTCTTCTGGGAGGGATATTAATGCTTAAAAAATTTGACTTCTCTTACAAAAATAATTTCCTGATGATTACCGCCATTTTTATTGGATCAATCATCATTGCCGGCTTGGCAATAGATTATCTGGGGATAGATTCTTTATGGGCTAGGGGAGGAATGATGAGAAAGTTATACCAACAATACGGTGGAGATTACCAGCATCGGGGTCAGGGTAGAGGCAGGTTCATATACAATTATTAGTGCTGACCCAGATCTGTGTCCGGTAATGACGGCACGAACTTTATTATTTGAATTTCCAAAACTTGGTTTGGAGTTTACAATTAATCCGACAGTAAAAGCAGCACTTATAAGCACAGGGAAAATAATTATATTTTCATACAGTAGGATAGCCTTTTACTCGCCAGGCAAGTAAACCGTTTGGCATGTCGTAAACCTTTTTATATCCCAGCTTAGACATCACATCAACGGCATAAACACTTCTGGAACCACTTAAGCAATATACGTATACTACAGCATTTTTATCGGGGATAACGGATTCGATTTTGCCGGGTATCTCGTCAACGGGAAGATTAATACTGTTAGAAATTTTACCTCTGGAGTATTCGCCAACAGACCTAACATCAAGCAAGATAATATTTTTACCCGCATCGATGGCAGACCTTACATCATCAGGTGAGACTTGTGGTACAGTTTGATTCATAAGTTGACAGGATTCTGATCAACTAGCCCTTTCTCATATTTTATTCCTTTTCCAGTGCAATCAGTAATTTTGCAATTTCTGCAGCTTTCTTATATTTCAATGAATAGT
>Ga0265297_10002962_pt1 | contig 32365 bp, 26 predicted proteins | sample Munlanlwell13791_FD_192502 | JGI IMG/M metagenome (GOLD analysis project Ga0265297, IMG submission 192502) | Leachate microbial communities from a municipal landfill in Southern Ontario, Canada - Leachate well 137-91 | ecosystem: Engineered > Solid waste > Landfill > Unclassified | place...
CCCGAATCTCATCCTTGGCAAGGACGTGTTCTACCACTAAACCATGCCCGCAATCGAGAATATTATACATGAAAAAGAAAAATATCAAAATTATAAGAATTAAAAATATGGAATAAAAAAAACCAGCTGTTTGGGACAGCTGGTAACCCTTTGGGGGTTTATGCTTTTTTGTATTTGACAACCACAGTAGTCAAAAGATGAGATATTTTGTCTCCCCTCAAAAAAAGATCAATGAAGTGTTCAATGTTAACCATGCACCATCCACAAACATGAACGCTACCAAACTTAGTCGACATCATACTCTCAATGGTTTGCTTGTATACCTTGAGAGCAGGGATCTTCAAATAGCAAGTCAACAAACCATCTTGAGGAAGAGCTTGAGCTTTCATAAAAAATCTCCTTAAATAGCAAAATTACTTATGTTCTCATTTTAGTAAACCATATATGAGGAATTAGGTCAAACCTGTGCTCCCAGTAGGACTCGAACCCACAACAACAGTTCCGAAGACTGTTGTGATATCCATTTCACCATGGGAGCAATACAAGCAATCATACGCCAAATTGGCTAAAAATCAAAAAATATAATAAACTTGAACAAATGGAAAAATTACAGGAATTCAAAAATATACCAATAGAAGTTTGGGAGGTATCAGAAAAATTAAAGAAAGTAGGTTTTGAATCCTATTTGATTGGTGGCTGTGTGAGAGATATTTTGCTAAATATAGAGGCGAATGATTGGGATATCACGACAAACGCAAAACCTGAAGAAATTATTGCTACTTTTGAAGAAACTTTTTATGAAAACACTTATGGCACAGTAGGAATCGTCAATAAAGAAACAAAAAACGAAAAAGTAAAAGTAATTGAAGTTACTCCGTATCGTCTTGAGGCAGAATATTCCGATAATCGCAGACCTGATGCTGTAACTTTTAGCCAAAATTTAGAGGACGATTTAAAAAGAAGAGATTTTACTATAAATGCTATTGCACTTTCTTTGGAAAAACGTGATAAGAAAACAGAAATATATAAAGGACATATAGTTGATCTATATAAAGGACAAGAAGATCTAAAAAATAAAATTGTAAGAACAGTCGGAGACCCAGATGAAAGATTTGGGGAAGATGGTCTTAGAATTTTACGTGCAGTTAGAATTGCAAACTATATTGGTTTTAAAATGGATAAAAAAACAGAGGAGTCCGTGAAAAAAAACCACGAATTTTTGAGAAATATTTCAAAAGAAAGAATCCGCGATGAATTTGTAAAAATAATAATGTCGCAAACCCCAATGAAAGGGATTTTAAAATGCTATGAACTCGACATTTTAAAATATATTATCCCGGAATTGGAAAAAACAATCAGTATAGAACAAAAAGGTTCACATATTTATGATGTTTGGGAACATTCTTTAAGAAGTTTGCAACATTCGGCAGATAAAAATCTTGCTTTAGAGATTAGATTGGCTGCACTTTTGCATGATATCGGTAAACCAAAGTCGAGAAGAGCGGGAGAAAACGGCGAGAAATGGACTTTTTATGGACATGACGTGGTAAGTGGAAGGATGACAGAAAAAATTCTTGAGAATTTGAAATTTTCCAAAAAAATTATTGAAAAAACTGTAAAACTCGTCCGTTATCACATGTTCTTTTCAGATACTGAACAGATTACACTTTCTGCTGTCAGAAGAATTATCTCACACGTAGGCAAAGAAAATATTTGGGACCTTATAGAACTTCGCACCTGTGACAGAATAGGGATGGGTAGACCCAAAGAAGATCCTTACCGTCTTCGAAAATATATGGCAATGATAGAAGAAGCGATGAGAGACCCGATATCTGTAGGGATGCTGAAAATTGACGGAAAAAAGATAATGGAAGTCACTGAAGAAAAACCTGGGCCAAAAATTGGTTTTGTCTTGCATGCTTTACTTGAAGAGGTCTTAGATAATCCGAAGTTAAATACAGAGGAATATCTGGGAGACAGAGCAAAAGATTTTATCAAGCTCCCGATAGAGGATTTGGAGAAAATTGGAAAAGAAGGTAAGGAAAAAAAGGAAAAAGAGGAAGAAAAAGAGATAGGGGAGATAAGAAAAAGACACTGGGTCAAATAGTCCTTGTATAGATTTTTGCCTTTGATATAATTCGACTATTATGAATATAAAACATTTTGAGAAAAAATTGAAAGATGAATTGAAAGTTGTCGAAACGGAACTTAAAACTGTGGCCAGAAAAAATCCTGAAAATCCTAATGATTGGGAAGCGATCCCTGATGACACAGAAAAAGATAGTCCGGATGTAAATGAAGAGGCAGATGTAATGGAAGAATTTGGAAATAACAAAGGGATAGCAAATCAACTAGAAATTAGATATAACGAAATTAAAAAAGCACTTCAGAGAATCAAAGATGGTTCATACGGAAAATGTAGTGTTGACGGCGAAGCAATTCCAGAAAAACGATTGGAAGCAAATCCCGCGGCAGATACTTGTATAAAACACGCAAAATAGTATGACAGAAAAAGGAGCATAAAAAAATTTAGAGGAAATGAGTTTTGCAAAAGTTTACAGCGCCCAAACCGTAGGTTTGGGAGCGAAGATAATTGACGTAGAAGTAGACCTTTCCAAAGGTCTACATTCTTTTTCAATTGTCGGATTACCTGATAAAGCAATAGATGAGTCTAAAGACAGAATTTCCGCCTCAATAAAAAATAGTGGATTCAAATCCCCTAAAAATAAAAATCAGAAAATAGTTATTTCGCTCGCTCCGGCAGATATCAAGAAAGAAGGGCCATGTTTTGATACAGCAATGGCTATTGCATACCTACTCGCAAGTGACGAAATCAGATTTAATCCGGAAAAAATACTTTTTGTCGGTGAACTTGCTCTTGATGGAATGCTTCGTAAGATAAGCGGGGTATTACCGATAATTTCCGAGGCAAAAAGAAAGGGTTTCAGAGAAGTATTTCTCCCCAAAGAAAATGCTATTGAAGGAGCTCTTGTGGATGGAATTAAAATCTTCGGGGCAAATAGAATATCAGAAATAATTGCTCATATAAATACAAAAGAGACGAAAGAAGGAAAAGAGGTGAAGATTTTACCACAAAAAATTTTTACACAACCAAAAACAGAAATCAAAATCATTGAAGACGAGACTCTTATTGATTTTGCAGACATAAAAGGTCAAGAAACAGCAAAAAGGGGACTGGAAATTGCTGCTGCTGGTAGACACAACATTGCTATGTTTGGACCTCCTGGCACAGGAAAGACAATGCTTGCAAAAGCTTTTCGACATATTCTGCCACCTCTTTCTTTTGATGAAATTCTGGAAATAACTTCTATCCATTCAGTTGCAGGTACACTAAGAGATAACTTGATCTCAAGCCCACCAATCAGAACCCCTCATCATACGGCCTCATATGTGTCCATCGTCGGCGGAGGTTCTATTCCAAAGCCCGGGGAGGTGACACTTGCACATGGCGGAGTGCTTTTCTTGGATGAATTTCCGGAATTTGATAGAAAAGTTTTGGAATCTCTCCGAGAACCCCTTGAAGAAAGAGAAATAAGCATATCAAGAGCAAAAGGCACGGAAAATTTTCCCGCAAATTTTATTTTAATCGCATCTATGAACCCATGCTCTTGTGGAAACTTCGGTTCAAAGACAAAAGAATGTATTTGTAGACCAACAGATATCACAAGATACCAGAAAAAGATTTCTGGACCGATAATTGACCGTATAGATATGTGGGTAGAAGTTGCACAAGTAGATTACGAAAAACTTAGCGAAAAAACTTTGTCAAAAGATACAGAAAAAATTAAAAATCGAGTGAAAGAAGCAAGAAAAATTCAAGAAAAAAGGTTTACCAATAGCAAAAAGAAAACAAATAGTGAAATGTCATCTAAAGACATTATGAAAGTTGCAAATGTGACAGACGAAGCAATTAAAATTTTAAAAAACTCTGCTACACAGCTCGGACTTTCCGCTCGCGCTTATCATCGAGTCATCAAGTTAGCTCGCACTATCGCCGACCTCGAAAAAAGTTCTGAAGTTAAGGACATTCACATTCTTGAGGCTCTTCAATATCGTCCGAAAAATTACTTTTCGTACTAAAAAGGATTCTTGGCTCCTCGAATCTCAAAGTGAAGGTGGGGACCGGTAGATTTACCGGTGTTTCCGGATGCGCCTATTGCTTGCCCTTGTGCGACAGTTTCACCGAGAGAAACATTTACAAAGCTTAGGTGACCATACACTGTCTGTGTGCCATTGTCATGCGAAATAGCGATATAGCTTCCATAGCCACCATTCCATCCGCCAGATCTCGCAATAATTACTTGTCCAGAAGCAGATGCTAGAACAGGAGTTCCGACTGGAGTTGCAATATCCACTGCATTATAACCATGTAAACTTTGTGTTCTTCTTCCACCAATCAAAGGTCTTATGAAGTAACTCCCGCAATCCGGTCCACTATAACCAGCGATAAGTTTGCTTGTTCCTGCACCTGAACCAGAAGTTGAGGGTGCTGACGTAACTGATCCTTCACCGTCGGGAATAATTATTTGTTGTCCTATAGCAAGTGAGGCGTTTTTATCAAGATCATTAAACTGCACGATTTCGTCTATATCACCGCCATACTTTTTTGTAATACTCTTCAATGTTTCACCTTTTGTAACAGTATGTGTAATCCCTGAAACAGGCAAAATAACAAGTTGCTGGCCAATTTTTAGCTTCTTACTGGTTAAATTATTTGCCCAAACGATAGTGTTTGCCGATACCCCAAACATTTGCCCAACAGAAGACAATGTGTCGTTTTGTCTCACAATATATAAACTAATCTGACCAAAATTTTGAGATTGTTTCACATCTGCAACTGTTCCTACCGGACCATTTTCAGAGATAAGAGCTTCACCACCAACTATGTTTATATTAGCTGTTTTTTGTGCTTTTGAGTCGGCAAAATTACAACTATCTAAAAAAGATGAAGAATCTGAAGAATTTAAAGATGTAGAAGAGACATCAGGTGAAATTGCATCATATACGGTTGCTTCTGCATTAGTCCCAGAAAAAATGTTACTAATAAAAGAGAAAAAACCTGCTTGGGCAGGCGATGGAAAAGAAAAAGAAAAGAAAATTGGTAATAAAACAACAACAAGCCACTTGGTATATGTGGCTATAAATAAGGTTTTTTTGGATCCACCAGAACTGCAAACAGAAATCGGGTGGTCATTTTTATAGTTTCTTAGTGAAATAAGCCTATTTATTAAGGGTTTTCCGTCTGTCTGAACAACTTAATGGCTCTAATTAGCCATTAAACAACAATTTCTGGAATATCAGAGTGTACTAACAATGGTACCATCTGTAAAGATTCAGTCAACTGGCAAGTGTGGGGGATGTGGATAAGTTTTAGGTAAGATACGTCCCCTCCGCAAAATGACTTGAAGTGTCTTCAGTCCGGACTTAAGACGTTTTTTAAGAGATTAACGGAGGGACTGTCTAAAAAACACGAAATTTAGTTCTTTTAATAAAGATATGTTATATTTTCCAAATGGATTATTTGAATGGCTTAAATGAACGACAAAAAGAAGCGGTCTTGTGTACAGATGGATCAGTTTTGATTATTGCAGGTGCCGGAGCTGGAAAAACAAAGACAATAACACATAGAATTTTGCATTTAATAAAACAAGGAGTTGCACCACACAATATTTTGGCCATAACCTTTACAAATAAGGCAGGAAAAGAGATGAGAGAGAGAGTGGAGAAAATCATGTCGGGAGATAAAAGTTTAAATTTTCCTATAAATACCTATGAAAAACCGTTTGTTAGCACGTTTCACTCCCTCGGTGTTCACATTTTAAAAGAAAATGCGCGGGCTATAGGGTTAAATCGAAATTTTTCAATAATAGATAGAAGTGATTCCACTAAAATCGTCAAAGATATTCTGAAAACTCTGGATATCGATCCGAAACAATTCGAACCATCAAAAATTCTGAATATAATTTCAAGAGAAAAAGGGGAGACAAACACGCCAGAAAATTATTCTCAAACCAATAAAAAAGGATTTACATTATCAGGAGTTGTGGCAAAAGTATGGCCACTTTATGAAACAAAGCTTAGGGAAGAAAAGGGGTTGGATTTTGATGATTTACTTTTAAAAACTTACTCGCTTTTAAAAAATCACAAAGAAATTCTAGAAAAATATCAAGAAATTTGGAAATATATTCACATAGATGAATATCAAGATACAAACAAAGTTCAATACAAAACGGTAAAACTTTTGGCCGAAAAATATAAAAACATTTGTGTGGTAGGAGATGTGGACCAAAATATTTATAGCTGGCGTGGAGCGGACATACAGAACATTTTGGACTTTGAGAAAGATTATCCAAAAGCAAAAGTTATTTTACTTGAACAAAACTACCGCTCTACGCAGACTATTTTAGCGGTAGCAAACAAAGTTATCGCAAAAAACAAAATTAGAAAAGAAAAAAATCTTTTTACAAAAAACTCTGATGGAGAAAAAGTTTCTTTCTTTAGAGCAAAAACAGAAATAGAAGAAGCTAGATTTATTGCAAGAAAATCAAAAGAACTCATAGAAAAGGGGGTGGATCCGAGTGAAATTGCAGTTCTATATAGAGCAAATTTTGAATCACGAGTCGTAGAAGAAGCGTTTCTTACCGAAGGTGCACCATATCAAGTTCTTGGTACAAAATTCTTTGAAAGAAAAGAAATAAAAGATATTTTATCTTTTCTAAAAGCATCTTTAAACCCAGAAAGTTTGACGGATATAAAAAGAATCATAAATGTGCCCGCAAGGGGAATAGGAAAGGTAACTATTTTAAAAATCTTCAGCGGAGAAAAAGATAAATTACCTGATGGAGTTAAAGAAAAAGTAAATTCTTTCTTTATTTTGCTTAATAATATAAAAAAGGAAACCGAAGAAAAAAAACCTTCTGACGTAATTAAATTTGTTATCAAGGAAAGCGGAATTGAAAAAGAATTAATGAACGGAACGGAAGAAGAAAAAGAACGGTTGGAAAATATTAAAGAACTTGCAACATTGGCAATAAAATACGATTATTTACCAATCGGGGAAGGTATTGAAAAGCTTTTAGAAGAATCGGCACTTGCAACAGATCAAGATTCCTTAGAAAAAAAACAAAAAGCAGTAAAACTAATGACCGTTCATGCGTCTAAAGGTTTGGAATTTGAATACGTTTTTATTATGGGACTTGAAGAAAATCTTTTTCCTCATCAGCCTCTCGATAATAGAGAAAGGACACCGGAAGAAGAGGAGGAAGAAAGAAGACTCTTCTATGTAGCGATTACGAGAGCAAAACAAAAGCTTTACCTTTCTTATTCTGAGACAAGAACAATTTATGGTTCGCAACAATTCAATATGCCTTCGAGATTTTTTGCAGATATTGACAATGATCTCATAGAAGAGGAGAATTTTGAATATAGGGAAAAGATAATTTATTTAGAATGGTAATATGACAATACAAGCGAAAAAATCATTAGGGCAAAATTTTTTGAAGAACGATGGAGTTTTACAAAAAATAGCTGATGCGGGAGAACTATCTACAAGTGATATTGTGCTTGAAGTAGGCCCCGGAGAAGGTGCACTCACTGAAAAACTACTGGGGAAAGGGTGTGAAGTAATTGCCGTAGAAAAAGATCATCGACTAATTTCGATTTTACAGGAAAAATTTGCAAAAGAAATTTTAAATGGAAACTTTAAAATCTTTGAGGGAGATATTTTGGAAGACGATGCAGAAAAATGGGGGATAGAAAACGGAAAATTTAAAATTGTTGCAAATATTCCATATTATATTACAGGACAATTCTTCAGAAAATTTTTATCAGGAAAGATAAAACCAACGAAAATGGTAATTCTTGTGCAAAAAGAAATTGCTGAGAGAATTGTAGCAAGAAATGGAAAGGAAAGTTTGCTTTCAATAAGTGTAAAGATATATGGTGAACCAAAAATTGTAGCCAAAGTATCAAAGGGGAGTTTTGTCCCCGCGCCAAAAGTAGACTCTGCTGTTATCTCAATTGAAAATATATCCGGAAAAAACTTTATTGGGGGAAAAAGCGAAGAAAGATTTTTTGAAATTTTAAAAGCAGGTTTTGCGCACAAAAGAAAAGTTTTGATATCAAATTTGAAAGAATATTTTGATGAAAAAGAGATTAATACTTCAGAAGTTTTCACCAATCTAAATCTTTTAAAAAAAATTAGAGCTGAAGATCTAGGGTTAGAAGATTGGAAGAAATTATCACTTTTGTTGGAAAATAAAGATTAAAAGCAGAAAGAAATAAAAAGACCAACACTTCACAGTGTTGGTCTTTTTTGTGAGATTAAATCACATTTATTACCATAAACCAAATCCACTCCCAATATCATCATATAACTTTATCGTGCTAATACCGGGAACAGCATAACACCAAGCCCCACCACACCAATCCCAATTACTACCACCGCCATCACCGTTGCCATCGCCCTCGGTTTGAGATGTCGGGGGTGTAACAAGATCACAATCTGTACCAGGACCAGTTCCAAGTGGCCCAGTAACACCTCCAATATAGTAACCTCCCGATGTATCATTTTCACAAAAACCACAATCATCATGTACTGCTTCTCCAAGAACAGTTTCACCAACTTCTGGTGGGTCTTCATCCATACATACATAACCCGTAGTAGTCACCACGCCATATTCTGCTGTCTCCGCTACTGTATCACCAGCTTTACATGGTTCTATTACAACCTGCCATACTGTGCCTTCACCACCACATCTTACTTCACATTCATTCACCTCAGTAACTAAACCTCCAAATGTATTGTTTGGTCCTCCTGGAGGAATCTCTTCCTCTAAAGAGGCACAATTAGTAGGAATATTATTTACAAGTTCTCCAAGAGCAATAATGGCATTACTGTCAATCGTTTGGTGCCCATATCCATAATAAATAAAACCTTTTTTGCCACCCTTAAGCACATTGCAAGCGTAAGCTTTAAGCTTAGCAGTATTAGCAAATGCCATTCCGTTTCCTCCCTGACCAATAGCATCTAAAATACCGCCACAGTCGGTAGTGACAATCGCTCCATCAGGTCCATAATTTGTAATTGAGCATGGGTGATAATCAAAGAACCAGCTTGGATCAGGTGCTGAGGTTGGGCTACCGGTTTTATTCCATGACTTCATACCTTTCCATTTTCCCGTACTAGAAGCGGTGTTTGTTGAGGACCCAGCAGGTCCAAAAGCAATATCATTCCATCTTTGTGCTTTTGCCACACATTCACCACCAAACTCGCCCCCAACTTGTAAAATAATTTTATCGGTTCCAATTTCATTAATCAGAAAATCAAGAGTTGAGTTGAACCAAGCATCAGTATATTTACTATTACATATACCGTTAGTACCTTCAAAATTCCAATTAACAAAATCTATAAACGTTGTGATATTTTGTGCCCTCATATTAGTTATAAAAGTTTTGAGGGGAGCTCTGATATTATTGGGATTTTCATAGTTAGGCGTGGCATCGCCAGTCGGACCCATCGAAAAAAGTTCAATGTGTGTGGTAGTCAATTTATTTACAGATAACTGTACCGCCAAGCTTGCCGAATCAATACCCATCCAGTAATTTACTGGTCCGTAACCAATTATTTTTGCAACATCGTCAGGCCCTGTAATTGAAGTGCTACTTGCTACGGGAGAATATATAATACTTAAAGTAGAGGTAGATATTAAGAGATTCTCGGACGGGATAAGTGTACCTACTGGGTTTTCTAATAAGCTTGTAGTTGCTGTCCCAGTAGCGCAAGCAATGACGAGAGTATAAGCCGCGGTTCCAGCAGAAGTGAAATGCGTGGTAATAGTAGTAGTACCATTCGCATAACCCATCGCTTCAGAAAAACCACTTATCGTAGGATTAGATGTAGCTTTGCAAATGAGAAGTCCAGTAGAAGACCAACTCACTACAGAGGTCGTTGTGGCAGAGCTTGTAGTGGTGGCATAATTTGTCTGACCATTTACATAAATATTCAAACTTTTTGTAGTAGTAGCAGGATTATTAGGAATAAGAGGGTTTGAAATACTTAGAGTAGAAGTAGCAATCATAAGATTTGTAGAAGGTGACAAAGAACTCACTGGATTTTGATTCAAAGTGTTAATTGCTGATGTTCCTGTAGCACAAGCCATAGTAAAAGTTATCATTCCCACCGCATTAGGAGAGGTAGTAATTATTGCACTACCTGCCGTTATTGCCGTTGATGGAATTGGCACATCAATAGGATTGGTTATTATAGGGTTTGAGGTAAATTTACAAACCGTGAATCCAGTAGATGTCCACCCCAATCCAAAAGCTAAGGAAGTAGATGACGTAGTTGTAGCATAATTTGTCTGACCATTTACTTTAATAGTCAAATTTTTTGTGGTAGTGGCAGGATTGTTTGGAGTGGTAGTAGCAGGTGGAATAACAATTATAATTGTTGTACTACTCAATTCACTATTATTGCCCAGAACAACCAAGTTTTGAGGAACCACTGTTTGTGCATTATTTGTCACAGATACCGTCACGCTATCTGAAACAATACCTTTAGGACCAACGCATGTCATCTCAAACTGAGTATAAGAAACTACTGTAACAGACTCCGTTCCATAAGTAGGCTTAATTTTATTTGTTCCAGAGACACAAGAGGTTACATTTGCAGATGTCCATAAAATAGTAGCTGTACCACCAGAACCAACCTGGACGTTATCATCTTGACCGTTTACCTTCAAATCCACGCTTGGTCTTTCTGCTTCTGGCACATCTGCATTGGTAACAATACTTAGAAGAGCGTTAACTTTAGCTCTAGTCACCCCAGCAACGATACCTGTTGGTGAAAAACTGTAGAAGTTTTGAAATTTAATAACAGCAGCTTCCGTTGCAGAGCCAAAATAAGTAGTTTCGTTTCCACTAGAACCTAGACCAGATGAGGCCACAATAGTGGAAGGATTGGTATTCAGGATCTTTTGTAAAAGTTTTACATCATTACCTGTAGAACCTTTGCTCAAATCTCTATTTATACGTGTAGAAGAATCAGATAAAGCTGAATTTAATATAGTTCTAGCAAGATCTGCTTTTGCTGAAGGAATGACTCCGATTGTAATCAGGGTTTCCAAAAAACTTACAAGTTCTTGATCTGAATCAGCCTTTACAAAAAAGGGTGATACACCTAAAAACATTACAAAGATAAAAATAGATAGAGTTATTTTTCTTAAAAATGACATAAAAATAAATTAATAACCTGATAAAACCATTTTTGCAATTATACCACAGAAATTATTGCAAGATAGCAACTTTTACTCATTATTTAAGGATTTGTTGTTGTGCTATTTTCTTGATCCTTAACCCAATCTTCCCCCTGGGCCGTCATATAAGCTCTTAATATTTCTTTTCCTTTACCATAAACTAAACACTTAACTTCGTCGCCTAAAGCTAAATAGACTATCTGACCAGTTGTTAACATAGAATATGGGGGTTCAAATGTTGCACCACTACCATCTCCATCTCCTATTATATTCCCCACAAGAGCTCCTCCCATATTATCTACTAACTGTGATTCTCCCATAACCCAAATATATCTCTTGATGGTAGAGGATGAGATAGAAACAACATTATAAGAAAGGTTTTTAATTGGGCTGAGACAGTCTAATCCTTCACTGTAAACCTGAACAAAGTCTAAATCTGTTGTTTGGTTTAATATTGGGTCATAGTTATATGTTGTAGTGGCCGTACTAGTAGCTGTACCGGTAGCTGTCGTATCTGTAGATGAGGTGGATAATAAAAGATACAGTGTAGATGTGGCAACCATAAGATTAGTAGACGGAATAAGATTACTCACTAAGTTTTGATTTAAAGTTGCAACTGCTGCTGTTCCTGTAGCACACGCAATTGAAAAAGTGGTAGTTCCTGAATTGATAGTAGGATTAACATTTGCTATTAAACTCCCGTTCGTTACTAATGCCTTTTCATAAAAATTAGATATTGCTGGGTTTGAAGTTCCTCTGCAAGTGGTAAAACCTGAAGAAACCCAATTGAGGGTAGAATAAATATTGGTAGTTGAGGCAACTGACTTGGTCATAGAATAACTTTTCTGACCATTTACATAAATATTCAAACTTTTTGTAGTAGTAGCAGAATTAGTGTTTGAGATGTTTAGAGTGGCAGAAGAAATCATAAGATTTGTAGAAGGTGACAAAGAACTCACTGGATTTTGATTCAAAGTGTTAATTGCTGATGTTCCTGTAGCACAAGCGATAATAAAAGTTGTACTAGCTATACCCGCAGAAGCAAAGTGTGTAATAAGTGTTTTACTACCTGTTGTAGGAACTAATACGTCAGAAAAACCACTTATCGTAGGATTAGATGTAGCTTTGCAAATGAGAAGTCCAGTAGAAGACCAACTCACTACAGAGGTCGTTGTGGCAGAGCTTGTAGTGGTGGCATAATTTGTCTGACCATTTACATAAATATTCAAACTTTTTGTAGTAGTAGCAGGATTATTAGGAATAAGAGGGTTTGAAATACTTAGAGTAGAAGTAGCAATCATAAGATTTGTAGAAGGTGACAAAGAACTCACTGGATTTTGATTCAAAGTGTTAATTGCTGATGTTCCTGTAGCACAAGCCATAGTAAAAGTTATCATTCCCACCGCATTAGGAGAGGTAGTAATTATTGCACTACCTGCCGTTATTGCCGTTGATGGAATTGGCACATCAATAGGATTGGTTATTATAGGGTTTGAGGTAAATTTACAAACCGTGAATCCAGTAGATGTCCACCCCAATCCAAAAGCTAAGGAAGTAGATGACGTAGTTGTAGCATAATTTGTCTGACCATTTACTTTAATAGTCAAATTTTTTGTGGTAGTGGCAGGATTGTTTGGAGTGGTAGTAGCAGGTGGAATAACAATTATAATTGTTGTACTACTCAATTCACTATTATTGCCCAGAACAACCAAGTTTTGAGGAACCACTGTTTGTGCATTATTTGTCACAGATACCGTCACGCTATCTGAAACAATACCTTTAGGACCAACGCATGTCATCTCAAACTGAGTATAAGAAACTACTGTAACAGACTCCGTTCCATAAGTAGGCTTAATTTTATTTGTTCCAGAGACACAAGAGGTTACATTTGCAGATGTCCATAAAATAGTAGCTGTACCACCAGAACCAACCTGGACGTTATCATCTTGACCGTTTACCTTCAAATCCACGCTTGGTCTTTCTGCTTCTGGCACATCTGCATTGGTAACAATACTTAGAAGAGCGTTAACTTTAGCTCTAGTCACCCCAGCAACGATACCTGTTGGTGAAAAACTGTAGAAGTTTTGAAATTTAATAACAGCAGCTTCCGTTGCAGAGCCAAAATAAGTAGTTTCGTTTCCACTAGAACCTAGACCAGATGAGGCCACAATAGTGGAAGGATTGGTATTCAGGATCTTTTGTAAAAGTTTTACATCATTACCTGTAGAACCTTTGCTCAAATCTCTATTTATACGTGTAGAAGAATCAGATAAAGCTGAATTTAATATAGTTCTAGCAAGATCTGCTTTTGCTGAAGGAATGACTCCGATTGTAATCAGGGTTTCCAAAAAACTTACAAGTTCTTGATCTGAATCAGCCTTTACAAAAAAGGGTGATACACCTAAAAACATTACAAAGATAAAAATAGATAGAGTTATTTTTCTTAAAAATGACATAAAAATAAATTAATAACCTGATAAAACCATTTTTGCAATTATACCACAGAAATTATTGCAAGATAAGGATGTTGTTGTTATAATAATATGATGAAAGTTCCAGAAAAATATCTTCCTTCTAGAAAATTTGTTGTTTCTTTATCTATAGTATTTGCACTTCTTATAATCATTTCTGTCATCAAATATGTAGGAAGCGAAAAGAAAGAAACGTTATCTGTTTCAAATGATAGGGAGCTTAACATTCAAAACATAAAAATCTTCAAAGCAGTCGATACAGATAAAGACGGGCTGACTGATTGGGAAGAAGTACTTTGGAAAACTGACCCAAAAAATCCCGATACAGATGGAGATAAAACACCTGATGGAGAAGAAATCACATTAGGAAGAAATCCTTTGATTCCAAATACCGCAGGACCCGGTAAAGAACCGAATGATAAAGTTGATCCAGAGGTAATAGCCAGTAATGCAAAAGACGAGGAAGAATGGAATAATTTAAATGAGACCCAGAAATTTTCGAGATTACTCTTTTCAGATTATATTGCAGTTCAACCAGCGGATGGTACAACTCTAACAACAGACCAAACAAACCAGCTTATAGCAAATTCAATAGCAAATATTCCAGACAAACAACTTGAGCAAAAATATATTACTAAAGATATAAAAACAATTGATAATCCAACATCCGAAGACATTTTGAGCTATTCTTTAAAGATAGATGCTGTTTTAAATAACGATATAAAGAATTACGCGTTCAAAGAAGTCTCAATTGTCAATGAATATCTTACAAAGAATGACCCTAAAATTCTACAAGGAATAGACAAAATAATTGTTTTTTATCAAAAAACTGCGGAAGGAATAATTAATACAGAAACCCCACAGGAGGTAGTAGATAGTCAATTACTTCTTGCAAACTCCATATATAATTTTTCATCCCTTGCAAAAGATTTGCGAGCAATGGACGAAAATCCATTAATGACCATAGTTTCTATGGGAAAATACGGCCAAGTCATGAAAAATTTTACGCAAGCAGTTGATAATATAAATTTGTATTTATCTAATAATATATAATGTAAAAATTAATAATTTTGATATAATTAATCTAAATCATTTAAGATAATCGGCCAAGTAAAAAATGTTAAAATCTAGTTTAAATAAAAAAATACTTTCTGGAATTCTCATAACGGTAGTGATCGCATTAAATTTTTCATTTATCGCTATTCCTAAAAAAGCAGAGGCTATACCAGTAGCAGTAATTGCAAATGCTTGGCAAACAGCATATGACAATGCTTGGGCTGCCTTATCAAAGTTAGCAAAAATTGCAGCACAGACATTAGTTATCAATCTCGCTATGGACATTGCAAATTGGATCTCGAATGGATTTCAAGGTAATCCATCTTTCCTGAATGACCCTACCAGGTTTGCAAAAAATGTAGCTGACGTAGCAATTGGCGAGTTTATCTATGAAGACCCATCTTTGAACTTTTTGTGTAAACCTTTTCAGTTACAGCTTAAACTTTCTCTAGCATTACAACATAGGAAATTCTATCAAACAGTAAATTGTACCCTTTCTGGAGTACTACAAAACGGAAAAGATGCTTATAACAATTTTGCAAGCGGAGACTTTATAAATGGTGGGAGTTGGGATACTTTCCTTACCATGGTCACCGACCCAAATGCCACTCCTGAAGGTGCATTTCTTGTAATGGATAGTGAGCTCACAGCTAGAATACAAAACAAGCAGGGTGCTGTTGATAAAGAATTAGCACAAGGTCAGGGTTCCTTGTCTTTTAGAAGTTGTACAGAAACAACTTATGGTGTAGATAAGGATTCAACTGGCACGATGACAAAAACAGAAACAAGTCAAAGAACCTTCACAGGCAATCCTTTTTATGATCAATCCACTACAACTACGTCAGACACAAACGATGATGGATATTCCGGTACAAGTATAGAAACAACTTGTAAAATCACCAGCCCTGGAACTTTAATTGCCGAAAGATTATGGTTCGGACAAACGGCTGGTCAGAGAATGACAGAGATGCAGGCGGTTATGGGTCAAGCTATTGATATAATTGCCAGTGCTCTCGCAAATTATGCCATTGATCAGCTTATGGGAGCAGTCCTACAAAGTTCATCGGGGGATCAACAATATACAGATCTAGATACAATGATTACACAGTTGCAAAGCCAACAACAAACACCACCGAATAATCCAAATAATCCCAATAATCCAAATAACCCTAACGATCCAAATAATCCACAAACGGGAGCAGCAGCATTACTTCAAAATCAAATAGGATATGAGACAACGTATTATAATATTCAAAATAGTATATTAAATTATGTAAACGGTTCAGGAAACAGCTCCATAAGAGGTATTCTTAACTGGGCTATAGGATGTAACAATAGCAGTAGTGATTCTCTTGGTCCTACAAGAGCAGAATCAATACGAACAAAAGTTTTGGCCGCAAATGGAACTATAAATTCCCAATTAGGAAATATCGCTTCCTTAAATGTATCCAATATAAACACCAATATCTCAACTGCCTCTTCCAGTATTTCTACATTAACAAGCCGACTCAATTCACTTGGAAGTAGTGATACAACACAGGTAATTCAAAGTTGGATAAATTCTCACACTCCTCCTTTTCATACAGCAAGTCAAGCAGTCAGTACAAGCTCCTCTATGACATCTTATAATTGGGCAAAAACAGAAATAGAAAATTATTCCACATCAACATGCACGTTTACAATTCCTGTATTTAGTAATTAGAGAAATGTTTTGTTAAGTAAGGATAAGGAAAGTTGGGAAAAAGAGTTACATTTGGTATAATTTAAGGAGTAAATGAAAAAAGGATTTTTTACTTCAAACATATTCCGATTTTTTATTGCGTTCTCCATAACGCTCGGAGTTTTCTTAGTGCCAATAAGTATTTTAAGAGAAAGGACACCTACCGGAGGGGTGTCATATATACATATACAAAAAGCCAGTGCCGATGCTGTAAATACTAAAAGAGGATGGTGGAATAAAGATAAGTGTTACAGTACTCAGACTGACGAACAAGTAGACTGTGAAAGTGGTAATGTAATAAAAGGCGGAGGTTTCTTTTCAGGTTTATTGGAAATAATTCTTTCGGCAATTGCTTATATATTTTTAGCTACTAGAGCTCTTGCAGCACTACTACTAACTATTAGTGCGTGGGTCTTGGATCAATCCCTTAAAGCAACTATTAGTTTTGATTATGGTCAGATAGGAGGAGTATCAGATGTCTGGAGAATTGTAAGGGATAGTTTTAATGTACTTTTTGTTTTCATACTTTTATGGGCTGGCATTACCCAAATTATAGGAATAGCAAAGACCAATACAAAGCAAATTATTATTGGAGTTGTAATAGCGGGACTTCTGATAAATTTCAGTATGTTTTTTGCAAGAGTTCTGATAGATGCAAGCAACATAACTTCCACAGCCTTATATAACCAAATAGTAAATACAAGTGGAAGTGCAACTAATAATTTTTCTCTTTCAAGTGGCTTGACCCAAGGCCTTGGCGTAGCGGCAATAACTATAACCAATAGCAATGCATTCACCGCCGATTGGGAAAAAGGTAGTTCAGAAATAGGAAAAGCATCAGGTGTTTTAAGCACCTTCCAGATTATTTTACTTTTTGTTATGCAAATAGCTGTTTATCTAATAGCTGCCTTTGCTTTTATTTCAGTGTGTATCTTGTTCATAGGTAGAATAGTTATGTTGACTTTACTATTAGCTCTTTCCCCAATAGGTTTCCTCGGAACCTCCGCCATAGGAGGGGTACTTTCAAAAGTAAGAGATGCATCAAAATGGTGGTGGGATGAATTTTCAGCACAACTTTTTGTCACTCCAATATTTCTTCTTTTAATATTTATAACAATAAAAGTTGCAACCGGAGTTGGTTCAACTGAAATGAATTCCATACTTGAAACAATGAAGGGGGGTAGTGTTAAAAGTGTTGACTTCACAATGTTTCTAAAATTTGGAATTGTTATATTTTTAATCCTAAAAACCGTAGAAATAACTAAAAAATCAAGCGGAAGTGTAGGCCAGTCAATAAACAGTTTTGGGTCTAAGGCCGTAGGATTTGGATTAGGAGTTGCTACTGGAGGGGCTGCTTTGGCCTTAAGGTCAAGTGTTGGCAGGTTAGCAGCAAGTGCTGCAAATAGTGACAAACTAAAAGGAGCCGCAGCTCAAGGAGGAATAAAAGGTCTTGGAGCAAGAATGGCACTAAGAGCATCAAGTGCTACCTCTAAGGCAAGTTTTGATGCAAGAAATACAGAATCAGGAAAGTTTCTGGCCAAAAAATCTGGTATAGATGCAAATGCAAATATTCCTGGCTTTACTAAAGCAAAAACAGGTGGATTTATGCAAGCACAAAAAGCTTATACCCAAGGCAAAGTTGAAAACGCAAAATTAATGAACCGTGATGACTTAAAAGAAAGTGATGCTTTACAAGAACATGAAAATATAAAAGCTGAACACAGAAGTAAGGTAGCAGATCTTAGAAATCAAGTTAGAGAATTAGATGCTATTGCTTTTGATAATACAAAATCAAGACAAGAGAAAGAGATAGCTCAAAGACAAGCAGAGGGAGTAACAGCTACTTTAGAAAAAGAACAAGAAAAATTAAAGGCCAGAGAAGCTATGGAAGGGAAGGGTAGAGATGCTCAAGGGAAATTAGTCAAAGAAGCTATAGACGCCATAACTAAAGAAAGAAAATCTGCTTATCAAGCTACATATGCAACCTCCGTAGAAAATTCTCCTATAGCTTATATCAGGGGACACAATAAAATCGCTGCGGATAAAATCAGAAGGGATGTAGTCAAAGGTAAAAGTACAAAAGAGAAATTAGCTGAAGCCTACGCAGCGGCACAGAAAGAAGAAGAAGCACAAAAAGCAGAAGGTACAAAAGCTTCAGGAACCCCTTCTTCTGATAATTCATCCAAACCTGTCCCGCCTTCAACCCCTCCTTCAGGTGGTGGATCTAGTGGAAGTTCCGTAAAAAAGTAAAATCACTCTTCTAAATAAATAATTATGGACGATAAAGAAATACAAGATACAATAACCAGACAAATAGAGAAACTTCCACAGGATGTGAAAGATGCGGTTTTTTCGGTGGATTACAGTGCGACCCTCGACCAAATTACAAAGAAAAATAGATTACTGATAGATCAGGAAGGAAAACTTGAAACCGAAACAACTCTTGTAATGGTCGGGCTTGAACCACTTGCTGATTATAAAAAAAATATATTGAAAAATGTCGGAGTAGATGAAAAGACAGCCAACCTAATAATAGTGGACGTAGATGATTTAATATTCAAAAAAATTAGAATCTCACTTCAAAAAATGAACGAGGAAATGGAAAGAGAAGAGTTTTTAGAAGAATCTAATATCAAAAGAGATTCTGTATTAAGTGGTATAGAAAACCCAAATGAAATAGCCCAAAAAGAGGGAACTGTATCTTTTAGTTCGCTTGCTTCAAATAGTGGAAAAAAGATGGAAAAAACAGAAATCATAGAAACAGATATAGAAATAAACACTCCGATTAACTCTAGTATTCCAGAAATGAAACAAATTTCACCAACACCAAGACCTGTACTTCTGATGACAAACACTCTTTCAGAAAATCCGGAAAAAGGTGTGAAAGATGTAATAGAAGAAAAAATGAATAGTATGACCAGCCTACCGAAAGAAAGTGTTGTGATAGAAGAAGAACGCAAAATTCCACAAAAATCTCCTACCCGCGATACTACACGAAACAATACAGATGAAATACCTAAAAAAGTAGATCTTTATAGAGAACCAATAGAATAAATTAATGCAGTTTCAAACACCACAATTTATTGATATAGAGGATAAAATGTTTGGTCCACTAACCTTCAAACAGTTCGTATATATAGGCGGAGGACTAGGACTTGCTTTTTCAGTATATTATTTTATTCCTTTCAAAATAATATCCATACCTATTGCTTTTGTCTTTGCCATTGTCGGACTTTTACTTGCATTTTATTCCATCAATAACAGACCCCTCGTATTTATAATCCAATATGCATTCAATTACTTCACAAACAGCCGTCTTTATATCTGGAAGAAAATAGATAAGAAACCTGAACATGCAAATATAGGAAACAGTGTAAATAAGCCTGGTTTATATGTGCCTAAGCTTTCCGATAGTAAATTGAAAGATTTATCTTGGAGCTTGAATATTAAAGAATCATTGAATCCTACGCCCAGAGAAGAAAAACCTCTTGGTAGAATCATGGGTGGCTATAAATTATAGTTTTTCCATTTTTTAAGATATAATATATTAATGCCGGCCATAGCAAAAGCAACACAAGACTTTGTCCCCATCAAGGAAATTCGAGATGGAGTAATAATTTTAAAAGATGGATCAATGAGAGCCATAGTTATGGTTTCATCTATCAATTTTGCTTTAAAATCAACAGAGGAACAAGAAGCAGTAATATACCAATTTCAAAATTTTTTAAATTCTCTTGATTTCTCTGTTCAAATATCAATTCAATCCAGGGAACTTGATATAAGACCTTATTTGGCTCAACTTGAAGAAAGATACAAAGCCGAACTAAGTGACCTTATGAAAATACAAATCAGAGAATATATTGCTTTCATTAGATCTTTTGTAGAACAATCAAGTATCATGACCAAGACTTTTTTTGTTGTTATACCATTTTCACAGGTACTTACAGCAAAAAACGCAGGTAGTATAGCTAGTAACTTTTTAAATAAGAAAAAAGAAGAAAAACTTGTTAATAAAGACTCGTTCCTTGAAAACAGAACTCAACTCGAACAAAGGATTGGGGTGGTACAAGGCGGACTTATTCGATGTGGACTTAAAAGCATCGCACTTGGCACAGATGAAATAATTGAGCTGTTTTACAAGATATTTAACCCCGGAGATCTAGAAAAACCAATAATAAATACATAATTATGTCATTTTTTAAAAATTTATTTGGCAAAAAAGAAGAAAAAGATGAACTGACATCGTTTCTTCCTCAAGAGATATATGAGGCGGGAGTCTTGGAGTTACAAGATATTATTGCTCCATCAGCACTGAAAATTACACCAAAAGAACTAAACTTGGGAGAAAAAATAGTCAGAACTTTTTTTGTTATTTCCTACCCAAGATTCTTGACCGAAAGCTGGTTTGCTCCGATCATCAATCTAGACAGAATCTTCAATGTTTCAATCTTTATTCATCCGATAGATACGGTAAAAATACTCCGCCAATTCCAGAAAAAGGTGGCGGAGGTACAAAGTCAAATAAACGATAGAGAAAGAAAGGGTCTCGTCCGCGATCCGGTGCTTGATACTGCTTATCAAGATCTTGAGGGACTACGTGATAATCTTCAGCAAGCGCAAGAAAAACTCTTTGATGTCGGTCTCTACATCACAATTTACGCAAACAACGAAGATGAGCTGAACAAATTTGAATCAGAAATTAAGTCTATTCTTGAGTCTCGTCTTATTTATGTAAAACCAGCCCTCTTTCAACAAGAACAGGGCTACAAGAGCATTCTACCAACTGGAACAGACCTTTTAGAGATACACTCAAAACTCAACTCATCCCCGTTATCAAGTATTTTTCCTTTTATTTCTTTTGATCTTACATCCGATAAAGGAATTCTTTATGGTATAAATAGACATAACTCAAGTTTGGTAATTTTCGATAGATTTTCTCTCGAAAATTATAATTCCATCACTTTTGCTAAGTCCGGTTCTGGTAAATCGTACTGCACAAAACTTGAGATACTGCGAAGTTTGATGTTTGACATAGATGTTATTGTGATAGATCCAGAAAAAGAGTATGAATTTCTTGCAGAAGCTGCGGGAGGAAAATCATTTAATATTTCTTTAAATTCCGATGCTCATTTAAATCCTTTCGACCTTCCTATTGCTAGAGAAGACGAGTCATCATCAGATGTTTTACGAACAAATATTATAAACCTCGTAGGTCTTTTCCGTTTGATGTTCGGCGGACTTACACAAGAAGAGGATGCAATTATAGATAAAGCAATTTCAGAGACATATGCATTGAAAGACATTACTCCAGACTCTGACTTCTCAAATATTGAACCGCCACTTTTGTCAGATTTTGAACTTGTTCTTTCTGGGATGAAAGGTGCCGAAGCTATTGTGCAAAAACTTTCAAAATATACAAGAGGAACTTGGGCGGGTTTTTTAAACAAAGCGACAAACATTGATATAAATCATAAATTTATTGTCTTTTCTATTAGAGATATGGAAGACGAGCTCAAACCAGTTGCTATGTACCTCATTACTCACCACATTTGGAATGCTGTCAGAAAGCAATTAAAGAAACGTCTTCTTGTCATAGATGAGGCTTGGTGGATGATGAAATCCGAAGATACCGCATCTTTCCTCTTTGGTATGGCTAAAAGAGGAAGAAAATATTATCTAGGTCTAGCTACAATCACTCAAGACGTGGATGATTTCTTGAAATCACCCTACGGCCAACCGATAGTAACAAACTCTTCCATCCAAATTCTTCTCAAACAATCACCAACTGCCGTAGATAATTTGCAAAAGATATTTAACCTTACTGATGAAGAAAAATTTTTGTTGCTAGAATCAGACGTGGGAGAGGGAATTTTCTTCGTAGGAACAAAACATGTGGCACTCAAAATCTATGCCTCTTATACAGAAGACCAGATTATTACCTCCGATCCTTCACAACTTCTTGCTATCAGAAAAGCAAAGCAAGAATTTAGTGTAGCAAGTGGATTGATGAGTTAATAATGGTATAATATAAAGAATGAATAAGAGCTTATTTACATCTTTAGGGTTATTTATTGCATTTATGGTAGTTTTGCTGTCTCCTTGTGTTTCATCTGCTCAAATTACAAATCCTCAAGGAGTTTCAGGTTCTTCAATGGCTATCGTCCCGGAAAATCCAAAATTTGGTGATACTGTAACGGCATCTGTTAAAAATATCTACAAGAATTTAAATACTATAAAAATATCGTGGTATGTAGATGGGGTTCTAAAAAAAGAAGGTGTAGGAATAACCAGCTTTTCTTTTGATTTATCAAAAAATCCACAGACCACAACTATAAGAGCAATAATGGACTTCGCAGGTTCTGAAAACGAGATTGAAAAAACGATACAACCAAGAGATGTGGACCTAATTTTCGAGCCACAATCCTATATCCCATTTTTTTACAAAGGTTCACCTCTTTTTATAACACAAGGTATTATGAAAATAATAGCACTACCTATTATTTATATAGACGGACAAAAAATTTCCGATAACAATCTCTATTATACATGGATGAGAAATGGTGTAGTAGATGGAAATGCATCAGGTAAAGGAAAAAATATTTTTATTTTTAGTGGAAATGGAATTTCTGATGATACAGACATAGATTTGACTGTACAAGACAGTAATAAAAAGATTACAGCAGAAAAAGTAATTTCTATCTCACCGGCAAGCCCAAAGGTTTTAATGTATGAAAATAGTCCTTTATACGGAATACTCTTCAATAGAGCACTCACAGGAATAATCAATATGGGTTCAAAAGAAGAGATAGATATTGTGGCTTTTCCTTTTAATTTTGATGTGAGTACACCAGATTCTTCAGATCTGAACTTGGTCTGGTCTATAAACGGTAAGAGTTATAATACTTCTGGGAAGAAAAACACTATAATCTTGAAACAAGTTGATACATTAGGCTCGGGAAGCTCAAATATCAGTATAAGTGTTGAAAATCGTGCTAGAATGTTTCAATCTGGGAGTTTTGGATTTACATTAAAATATGAAAAATAAAAAATATATATTATTAATAGCTTCCTTGTTTGTTTTTTATACATTGATGCCTCTTACTTTTTGTTTTGCTACCCCTGGGGGGACGACAACTGCTGATGGAACTATGATTTATGTACCATTAGAAAAAGACGCGATGGACGCAGCAGATATTAATACAACAGGGAACTTGGCAGAGCTTTTAAAATCAGTTTACAACTTCGGAGTTGCAGCAGCAGCAGTTCTTGCTGTTCTTATGATCGCTTGGGGAGGGGTGGAATATATGACTACCGAGGCCTTTGAGGGTAAAAGTGATGCTAAAGGTAAGATATGGAACGCTATTTTAGGACTTCTTCTCGTCCTTTCTTCATATCTGATACTTTGGACAATCAACCCTGATATTTTAAGTATTCCATCTTGGTTTAGTAACTAAAAAATAAAAATGGAAAAGAAAAAAGCAATAATTTTAATACTTGGAGTGGTAATAATTATTTTGATAGCATTTTTCTTTTTTTATTTTAGGACAAGTATTAATACCAGCACACCAAAAAACAACAACGGGGAGCAAACACAGACTGGCTTTGGAAATACTTCCCAAGATAAAACCAGCACGACTAGTAGTAATGGCTTTGGCAATACTGAAACCCCTGCCAGTACGACAAACACAAACATAACAACCAAGTTACGCCTTAAGAAGGTCTTTCAGGAACCTATTGCTGGTGCTGTAATTTTTGGAAACATTCCAAACGAAAAGATACGACTGGTGGAAAGAGGTAATGGAAATATTCAAGAAATAAGCTTTGACTCTAATCAAATTACAAGAATTACCAATACCACCATACCTAAGATATATGAAGCGTTTTGGGACAAAGTAGGTATAAATGTGTTATTGAGATATATAAAAGAAGAAACAGATAAAATAGAAACTTACTCAGCAAAAGTTACACTTTCAACCTCCGCCTCAAATGAATCTACTGGTATTATTTCTGGATCTTTTTTCCCAGAAAATATTAAAACGATTACGGTAAACAAAGGTTCCTCAAAAGTATTTTACTTGTTGGAATCCAGTAGTGGGAGTGTAGGATACGTCTCAAATATAGACGGGGCTCAAAAAAAACAGGTTTTGACGTCCCCCATAAAAAACTGGAATGCAAACTGGGCAGGCAACTCTGTATCGTTAATCACAAAGCCTAGTTATAATTTACAAGGTTTTCTTTTTCTCCTAAATACGACAGATGGGAGTTTAGAAAAGATATTGGGAAAAATGTACGGTCTAACTGCACTTTGGAAAAACAATGGGGAAGGTGTTTTGTATTCGCAAAATATAAGGAACAAACCGACTTTGGGATATTATGAAATACAAAAAGATAATAATTCTTCTCTATCTCTAAGTACGTTTGCAGATAAATGTGTATGGAGTAAAATAAGTTCAAATATTGTATACTGTGCTGTACCAAAAAATATTTTAAATGGTTTATATCCAGACTCCTGGTACAATGGCACTGTTTCTTTCTCTGATGACCTTTGGAAAATAAATACGGAAGACAAGACAACCACACTTTTATATCAGACAAAAGACAATGAAAACATAGACGCAAGCGATCTTATTGTAAGTTCAAAGGACGACTACATTATTTTTACAAATAAAAAAGATTTGTCCCTCTGGAGTTTTAAAATTTCTCCAGACGTAAACTAGTTTTTAACATATTTAATGACAATTCTCCTTGAAGCTCCTTCTCCTATTGATTCAGTGGCAATATTGGGGTCGTCAGATAGGGTAGCGTGTATTACCAATCTCTCATAAGAAGACATCGGTTCCATTTCAATGTTTACTTTCATATCTTTTGCTCTGTTTGCAAAAATACTCGCTTGGTTTTTGAGTTTTGCCACTTTACTTGAGTGATAATCGTTCACATCAATTGCAAAAGTAGATAGTATTTCTTCGTTTCCGGATTTTTTTGCGACCATTCTTTTTATCAACATGAACAACGCATTGAATGTATCGCCATTTTCACCAATTAGAAGACCGGATTCTTTGGTTTTTATAACAAAAATGTTTTTATTTGTTATCTCATCAAAAATCTCCTCAATAGAGTCAAAACTAATCCCCATTTTTTGAATCATTTCTACTATAATTTTCTTTATATCGTCGTTTTTCATTTTATTAAAAATTTACACTTGTAATTTATCTTCTTTTTCTTTCGACATTTTTCCTCTCATATAAAATTCTTGCGCAACTGAAAAAACGTTTGTAGTAATGAGATAAATAGACACAACTACCGGAAAGCTCCATGCAATAAAAAACATAAAAATAGGCATCACAAACTTCATTTGGAAACTCATACTCCTTGCCAAATCATCCCCCATACTTCTCTTGGCTGATGGATCTTTTTTAGAGTCTTTTTTGATAGGAGTGGCAACTTGTATCTGCCAAAACTGAGTTAACCCAGCTAAAATTGCAAAAATTATATTTTTTTGAGTTGTATCTATACCAAGAAAAAACATATCTATACTTTGAGGTGGATTAACAAATGAATAGAGGATAGAATAGTCTATCTTTGGCAAACCACCTCTTAAAAAGACGTAGTACAAGGCAATAAGTACAGGAAGTTGAAGAAAAATAAGGAAAATACTGGAAAAGGGGTTAATTTTTTTATCTTTATAAAGCTTCATTATTTGAACAGATTGTTCTTGTTTATTGTCTTTATATTTGTTTTTTATTTCTTCAATTTCCGGTTCAATAACTTTCATTTCAATTTGAGTTCTTACTGCTTTTTTAGAAAGAGGGAAGAGAATTACTCGGACAATAAAAGTCAGCACAATTATTGCAAATCCGATAGAAAAATACGGAAAGGCTCCTAAAAGAGCTATCATAAAATTATAAAGAGGAATGTAAAAAAAATTCTGAAAAACAAAATGAATCATTATGTGATTCTAACAGAAATAGGTAAATATTCAACCTTAAAAAGGTTTAGAAATGTGTTCTAAAATTTTATTGATTTCAAGTGAAATTTGAGAAAAATTCAGGGAAAGGGCTTTCTTTTTTGAAAAAATAACTAGATCAAAAGACTTTTTGAGTATTTGGGGGTATTTTTTAATATAGTTTCCTATAATATATACAATTCTTCTCTTTAATAAATGCCTTTTTGTGGATTTTTTTTCTATTTTAATTGAAGAAACTACTGTAAATCTTAAATTTTTTGTTCTTCCTAAAGAAAATTTGCCATAAAAATTATCCGTATGAAAACTATTTCCAGATTTAATAGTATTTTGTATTTCCTCACTGGAAATTCTGTTTTTTCTTGCTAACATCTTTTTTAACTTATTTAAAACTCCTTTATATTTAGAAAAAGGGCTTTTAGCCCTTTTTTATACAGATAATTTTTTTCTGCCTTTTTGTCTCCTTCTTTTTATGGTATTTCGTCCATATTTAGACTTAGATCTAACAAGAAAGCCGTGAACCTTAGCTCTTTTTTTCTTTTTTGGTTGATATGTGACTGACATAGAGAATAGTATACATGATTTTTTAAAGAAAGCAAGAAGTGTTTAAACTTGAGTGTCCCTGCTTCTTTTTTTAATTTATTTTAAAATAAGTTAATAACAGTTTGTACACAATTTATTAACTTATTCAAGTTGTTGTCCACAGCGTTCACAGTATATAATGATTTTAAATGTTAGATAACAAAACATTATGGAACAACGTCCTAGCAGGAATGGAATTAGCCATTTCTAAGGCTAATTTTAGTATGTGGTTTAAAGACACTTATATAATTAAACAAGAAGAGGGAGTTGTTTTTTTGGCTGTGCCAAATGTCTTTGTAAAAGATTGGCTTTTTAACAAATATCACAAAGATATTTTAAAAAATTTAAGAAATTTTGGCGAACATATAAGAGCTATACAATACATAGTTTCTAAAGAAGAAATTAAGAAATCGGTAGATGAAAATAAGCAAATAAATCACAACGAACTACCTTTAAATGATTTCTATATAAACAAAGAAGACAATTTAAACCCTAAATATACATTTGACTCTTTTGTTGTTGGTCCATTTAATGAACTCGCTCATGCTGCCTCTCAAGCTATATTAAAAAAATCTGTAATATACAATCCTCTTTTTATTTATGGCAGTACAGGACATGGAAAAACTCATTTAATACAGGCAATAGGGAACTACATAAAAGCGAATGATCATGGAAAAAAGATTTTTTATATGACTTCTGAAAAGTTTGTTAACGATTATTTCAATTCACTAAATAACGGAACAATAAATAATTTTAAAGAAAAATATAAGAAATATGATGTTCTTATTATCGATGATATTCAATTCTTGTCAAAAAAAGACAAATCCCAAGAAGAATTCTTCCATTTATTTAATAATTTTCATGATAATAGCAAACAATTAATTTTTTCCTCAGATAAACACCCTAACTTCATTCCCGATATAGAAGACAGAATTCAATCAAGGTTCAATGCAGGAATGATTGTAGAAATAATGAAGCCGGATTTTGAATCAAGAATACAGATTTTTAAGAAAAAAGCTTCCCTTATGAATCTCTCCATCTCAAATGAAATTATTGAACACCTTGCCTTATCAATAGAAGGAAACATAAGAGAGCTTGAGGGGGTTTTAAACTCTATCCTCTGTCAAACCCAGCTTAAAAACAAAGAATTGAGTATTAATGAGATAAAAGATCTAATAAAAAATACAGCTAAACCAAAGAAAAACCGCTCAATTAAAGAAGTAATAAAAACAATTGCTGAGTTTTATGGTATTAAAGAAGAAGAAATATATGAAAAAGGTAGAAAAAAGGAAGTTATTAAGCCAAGACAGGTCATAATGTATATTTTGAGGGAAAATTTTGATATTTCTTTTCCTTCTATTGGAGACAAGGTAGGAAACAGAGACCATTCCACAGTTATACACTCTTATGAAAAAATTAAAAATGATATAAAAAATGATAATATCCTTCTTGGGGAAATAGAACAAATACAAACAATGTTGAGATGATATATAATAATTTGTGGATAAATAAAGGAAAACCTGTGGTTAAAGATAAGAGTTATCAACAATAAAAGAAAGAAATAAAAAACAAAAAAATTAATAACAAATAAAAAACATTTAATAAAAAATAAAAAGAGTAAAATATGAATAAAAATATGAATAAAAATAATTATAAACAAATAAACAAACATAAATAATAATTAATTTTTAAAAAATGAAAATAGAATGTATTAAAGATAAATTAAGTATAGCGGTTGGAAAAGCCGAAAAAGTTTCTGGAAAAAACCTTACTTTACCTGTCCTTTCTTGTCTTTTATTTGAAACGAGAAAAAACCTTCTTTATATAAAGTCTACAAACCTTGACCTTGGTATGGAAATATCTATTCCTGTTAAAGTTGAAGAAAGTGGTTCTGTGGCTATTCCTTCTCAAATTTTAAATAATTTTCTTATAAATACTAGCGACGATAAAAGTGTTATTATAGAAACAATAGAAAATAATAATATAAAAATCTCCACACACTCAAACGAAGCAGTAATAAAAACTCACCCTAAAGACGATTTTCCCACAATTCCCCTTGTAGATGCAGATAAAACTTTTAAAATAAATTCAAACGATTTAATAAAAGGTTTCAGGTCTGTTTCTTTTAGCTCCTCCGTTTCAACAATTAAACCGGAGTTTTCAAGTGTTTATGTCTACCCAAATGAAGATGGAGTTGTTTTTGTTGCGACAGACTCTTTTAGATTGGCAGAAAAAAAAATAAAAACAAAAAGACCTCTGGATTTTAATTCAATTCTCATCCCATTCAAAAATACTGTTGAGATTATGAAAATCTTTGATGATGTAAATAATGATATTGAAATTAGTGTTACAAAAAATCAAATTTCTTTCGTTTACGATAGTATTTATGTGGTTTCTAGAGTTGTAGACGGATCTTTTCCTGATTATAAACAAATAATTTCTAAAGAGTTTAAAACACAAGCGACTGTTTTGAAGCAAGATTTAATAAATACCCTTAAGATATCCAATATATTTTCCGATAATTTTAATCAAGTTAACGTAAAAATAACACCAAAGGCAAAATCTTTTACAATCAAAGCAAAAAACTCTAATGTAGGTGAAAACATAAATTCTATTGATTCTGTACTTGAAGGGGAGGATGTAGAAATTAATTTTAATTATAAATATATTCTCGATTGTTTGTCTTTTATAGATGCAGACAGCGTAACTTTGTCTTTTAATGGGCTCACAAAACCCATGGTTATTAGGGGAGCGGGGGACAAAACCTATACTTATCTAGTAATGCCTATGAATAGATAATGTTTAATATATCAAGTTTTTTAGAAAAATTTAAGAAAATTTCAGAAGACAATTCTTTTATAAAAAAAACGGTCATTGAGGCTATACTTTTTGTTACAGGATTCCTTGTGGAGGAGAAAGATATAGAAGTTTCTGGTAGCAAGGTAAAAATAAGGCAATCCTCCGTTTTAAAAAATGAGATTTTTTTGACGAAAGAAAAAATTCTAAAAAAACTTAGAGAATTAAAAAATGATATTACAAAAGATATTACTTAATATAATAGGATGAAAATTAAATCTAAAATTGGTTACTTTAGTTTGTGTTAAAATTAATAATCTTTTCTGCTTTATTATAAGCGGTATCATAGACGCTAATCTTCAATTCATTTTTAGGTTGTAGGGATTTAATTTCACTAGGCATAAAAGAAATATTAAATGGAACACTGTTTGATTCGCCAATATATTCGCCATTTAAATAAAAAGTTGCTTTTAGTGGGGGGTATTTTGAACTAACAGAAATTATAGGAGTTATTCTTTCGTCTCTGTTATAGATTATATTTTCATTTGGTGCAAGTACTGTAATTTTGGGAATGTTGGTTGATATATGTACGTTATCTTTAAGAGTGGGAGGAATATTTGGTATCACAGGATTATTTTTTAACCAGTTTTGAACAGCATATTCCCACAGACTAAACTGATAGTCATTGTCTGGATTTTGAGGGGCACTGCCTAAAGGATTGTTTTTATCTATCCAATATAAAATGGAATGAATATTTGTTATTGATTTTTCTTGTTTTGTCTCATTTGGAGTCATTTCTGAAGCAAGTCTTCCTGATATTTTATCTATAAAATATGTCTGATTACCTTGCCAAAAACCCCGTAATACTGGCTTAATACTTCTATCTATTTCTGGAGGTGTAGGGAATTGTTCAACAGGCATATTGGGTAAGACAGTATCCATAAAAGCTCTCCACATTGGAGCAATTATCATTCCTGCAACCTTTTTTTCCATGGAAGTATTATTGTTATTTCCTGCCCAAGCACCAACAGCTAAGCTTGGAGTATAACCGACAATCCAGACATCTTTATAGTCGTTTGTAGTACCTGTTTTCACTGCAACGGGCCGGCCAGGGAAATAGAGGGGAGAGTTTTCTCCAAAAGCCGGAGTTCGCGCTATATTATCGGAGAGTATGTTTGATATTTGTGAAGTTATATTTTGATCCATTACATTCTCTGATCTTTGTTTTAAACTTTCCACTTCATTACCATTTTTATCTGTAACTGAAATTATAGATATATAAGGATTTCTAATTCCATTGTTTGCAAAAACCCCATAAGCGCTTGTAAGGTCCAAAAGGGAAACCTCCCCACCCCCAAGAACAAGGGTTAACCCATATTGGTCTGGGTTATTAGACAGACTTGTAATCCCCATATCTTGTGCTGTTTTTATTGAATCTTTTATACCGGCCAGATATAGGGTTTTGATGGACGGTATATTTCTAGATTGTGCCAGTGCGTTTCTTAAAGATATTGGTCCTAGATATAAACCGTCATAGTTCTCTGGCATATAGCATTGGTTTGGGTCACCGTTTGAATTTATAGGTCTTCCATCAGGTGTACATGTACTTTGAAATTCTGTCGGTACATCAAAGAGCACCGTATCCGGTGTATAACCTTTTTCAAAGGCAGTTGCATATACAAAAGGTTTAAAGGTTGAGCCGGGCTGTCTGTTATGGATCGTGACATTAAAATTTCCATCTATTTCTTTGTCAAAATAATTACGAGAGCCAACCATAGCAAGTATTTGGCCCGTTTTTGGGTCTATAGCTATGAGTGCGGCATTTTCTGCATTATAAAGTACCTTATTTTTCAAAGCGTATTCCTTAACTATCGTTTCTGCTTTTTTTTGCATATCATAATCTAAGGTGGTAATAACCTTGTAACCATTTTCTTCTACAGAAGATTCTCCATATTTATCAATCAAATACTGTTTTATGAACTCTACAAAATGAGGAGCAAGGATTCCATAAGGATCTTTTGGTTGAAAAACAACCTTTTCTTTTTTTGCTGAAGTATATTCTTCCTGTGTTATAAATCCATTTTCTAGCATTTTTTGAAGAACCAAGTCTTTTCTTATCTCAAGTTTATCTTTATTACTCCCGTAAGGTGAATAAAAAGTAGGAGCTTGTGGTATAGCGGCAAGATATGCCGATTCGGCGATAGAAAGATCAGAAGAACTCTTTCCCAAGAATGTTCGACTGGCTTCTTCTATACCATAAATACTTCCTCCGTAAGGGGTTTCGTTTAAGTAAACAGACAGGATTTGGTCTTTAGTAAAAACTCTTTCTATTTTAAGAGACAAATACCACTCTTTTATTTTTCTAGCCACACTTTTGTCAGTCGTCAGTAATGTGTTTTTTACAACCTGTTGGGTGATGGTAGAACCTCCCTGGGCATATCCACGAGAAAAAATATTTGCTAAAACCGCCCTTATAATGGAAGTTATTCTAATTCCATGATGA
>Ga0265297_10002963_pt1 | contig 32363 bp, 55 predicted proteins | sample Munlanlwell13791_FD_192502 | JGI IMG/M metagenome (GOLD analysis project Ga0265297, IMG submission 192502) | Leachate microbial communities from a municipal landfill in Southern Ontario, Canada - Leachate well 137-91 | ecosystem: Engineered > Solid waste > Landfill > Unclassified | place...
TATCCCTGACATGGTCAACGAAAACAACGCTGTAATTCCCCTTCACCTCAACCTTATCCCAGTCATCCATTAACCTGATACTATGGTTCCGGCTCCTGAAATTTTTAGCAAACTTGTAGTACTCAGGCACACTTTCATAAGTAACGAGTTTTCTCCCCGATTCTGCCAATAACCAGTGTAATAAAGGAGTACTGAAATAACCCGAACCCAACTCTACTACTGGTCCGTCCGTCATCTGGACGGTCTTAATCAACATCGGCATATGGGTCGTAAATTCTTTTCTCATTATGATTTTATATAGGGGATTACATTATATTTACTAAACAGTTCCAATATATTCCACCCCGAAATTAACTCTGGAGTAGTCTCAATCCATCCCGTAGGTTTCGCCCTGAACTCTTCCATCTTGGTCTTGCGGTTAGTAGTACAAAACCTATGGCGGATGTCGATAATAGGATAATCCGACTGCCACATTTCCCACTTCTCATCTGGGAGATAACCCCTTTTCTTAAACCCAGGTTCATATCCCATGTGCCGGCTCCAAGAAGTTTCCCGCGTATATTCCATATCCCACTTATTGTCTTCAATAATTTTCTTTCTAAATTTAAAATGACTTAAAGCCAGTTCTCGGTTACAACACAGAGACGAAAGAGACACTGGGTTATCGTAAGTTACCACCACATCCGAGTGGTATCTCCACCGCCAGACATTGGTGTTGTAGTAGTAGGTATCATCCCTCGGTGGAGTAAAGTCGAAGTGGGTCTTGTGGTAAAGGACATCATGCTCGCAGAAAAACACGTTATCCTCTTTGCTTTCTTCCAGGGCCTTGATAATCTGGAGTACCATGGTGTACATACTACGCCCCCTGTCTAAAACGAAGTTCCTGCCGAAATCCATCGGTCTTAATGAAACACTAGTAATAGGCAAACCAGATTCCTTGATACAGTCCTGGACTATCTGGTAAATAGGCGGGTCTAATTGGCGACCGTCCGTGTAATATATGCAACCCTTATTTTTTTCCATTTAATATGACTAAAAAATAATCCATCCAAAATTTTCTATTAAAATTAGTTTTTGAATGACATTTTCTACAAAGAGTTATTAAATTATCTGGATTACAATTCTTTTTATCATAGTCAATATGATGAACTGCTTTTCCATAAGAACTACACAACTGGCATATATACTTATCCCTTTCTCTAATTGCTCTCTTTAAGGTTTCCGTCCAATCTACCGAATATGGTTCAAAAGATATCCCACCCATCCAATTATTTGATTTTTCTCCAGTCATTTTCTTATGAGTTTCACTCATCTTCTTTCTGCTTTCTTCTGAAAAAGTCCCCCCTTTATTCCAAGGAATACCGGTATTTAAGCAACTAACAATGGAACATTCTTTTGAACAATAATTATCATTTTTCCTCTTTAATTGCCATCTCGCACGATAAATTTCCTTACCGCATTTTTTACATTTAACATACTCCCCATTTTTTTTTGGAGATATTTTACCCGTAAGAGATTTAGATATTTTCTTTTTAGTTTCTTCTAAAAACCACGGCTTACCATTTTTCCTTCGACTTTCTAATATCTTTCGAGAATGTTCCTTTGTTCTTTGATAATTCATAGTTTTATTCTAGGTACTTTTTACGAAAATCTACAGCATTACCCCAATACGGGATTGAATTAACTGAGCCCTGTATAAATCCTGTTTTGAAATTTACGCCGTGGCGTGTTTTACAATATGCTACTGGATTTTTCCCTGTCCAACTGTACTCGTCCTTACCCTCGAATACGAACTTGAAAGGTTCCGGTTCCCAACTGTTATTATATTCCTCTATCAACTCTTTACTCCAATGAGTTGGAGTACCCATAGGAGTCCAGGGAATTTTATTAATTAGTATCTTCTCTATACACTTTATCCAATATTCCCTCCCGCACATCTGGGCGGCTTCCACCCACTTCTTTTTCCAGAACTTGTCCCTACCATCAAAGTGGACATACAGGTTAGTATAACGGTACACCTGGTCTTTGAGAGGAGGGACAAACTGGAAATATTCAGGTGGGTAAAGACAATCTGATTCAGTAGCAATACAAAATTCAGTTCTAGCAGCTTCCAAACCAATTAACAACTGTTTGAATGAGTTTGAATAACATATTGGAGTTTCATTTATACAAATATTATCCCCCAAATCGATAGGTTTACGGGTAACACTTATAATTGGCAGACCCTCCGCCTGTTTCTTGATATTGTCAATTACTTTCTGCTCAAACCTAGGGTTCTCGGTGTTTGCCGAATAGTAAACCACAGTAGTTTTAGGTGATTCCATATTTTTTAAATAATTGGATTAATCTGGGCGTTACAAAAACCATTTCCAAGCTGTTATTTCCGTAAACCAAGGCACTCATATTGTCACTATCCCCATCCACCGCCCTCTTGTCGAAAGGATGGAAGTGGATTACCTTAATCGGTTTATCGACAATTTTATACTGTTCGGCGATATTCCGTTTTCTCGTTGCAAAGTTATAGGTAATATTCAGTTTCCTTATCCGTGGCTTGTCAACCTGGTGTCTTTTCTTTTTTAACATCTCGAGCATCGCCACCTCTTCGTTGCACTGGTATTTATGCACTTCTTCCATTATCTTTTCAAACAAGTCCAACGCCCCCGCCCTGAAGAACAGACTTCCCGTACTCCACCTAGAGTCCCTCCCAGGATGTATAGTGGTCTTTCCATAATCCGTGAGAGCCAACTCATTATACTTCAAGTCTATCTCTCCTAAATTCTCCAGTTGGAAAGCGTCCAGGTCATGGAACCAGTGAAGTTCATTACCTATCACGCCTGACTTGATAAGGTTAATAATCGTAACCATCTTAGAGCAAGTAGGCTTGGGTTCATAGAAATTTTCATCCCCGACCACCATAGATTTTATCCCCATAAACTCATAAGTAAAGTTCGTGACCAGCATTATATCTTCCCGTTTCCACCCCATCTCAAGGCTGTTTTCTATCTGTATCTTTATTAGTTTTTCCGCTTCGTTTTCCCAAACCCCATCCCTAAAACTCTTAATAGGATTAAGAAAAATCATTAGGTTTTTCATGGTTTTATCATCATCCAAACAATAGGTTTTAATATATGAACTTCCAAGTTGTTTTCCTTAGCAAACTTGTCTACAGCTTCTACTACCCCGAATCTTATCCTTCCCTTCCTAGTCTTTGCCTCCCTCGGTTCGTAGTCGTGTCCTGATATAATCCCACCTTTCTTGACCTTGGGATACCAGTCAACTAAGTCTTGGTAACACCCCTCAAACGTGTGGTTTGCGTCTATGTAAACTAGGTCAAAAAAGTTGTTAGTAAACCCCCGTGATGCTTTATGTGAATACTCCCGAATTATCTCAACATTCGGTTTATCTTTCATCTTCTCCTTGAAAGTTTCATACTGCTTGTCCAGTTCATCCTGTTCATATCCCCTGTCGTTATTCCCGACATTCCCGTCGTCTATCCAGGAATCCACCGCTACTGCCAAAGCGGGTCCATGCTCAATCATCTTCTCAAAGTTAGTCCCGTTCCTGACCCCAACTTCGCATACATCATAACACTGGTACTTTTCCATGAAGGATTTCCACTCCAAGTTCTGCCTACTGTAGTGGTAGTAAATCTCTGTGAAGTCTTTAGCTTTTTGTTCCATGTTTTTTCTTAAATATATATATCCTGCCCTTTTTATTGTCAGTACACTCCGCATCGTACCACTTGCTTAACTTTTCCACCAAGCCTGGCAACAGTTTCTTGTCGTGAATTTCAACTGAAATCTGCCCGACTTTCCCAGCCAACCCGTCATCAAAGTCATTAATAATATCCTTCTCCGAACCCTCGCAGTCAATTTTCAATAAGTCACAGTACCCCTTATCTTTGAAAACGTCATGGATTGATACAGTCTTTACCGTCTGGTACTCACCGTCAAACCCCCCGATAAAATCAGTAAAGAAAGAAGTGCATCCCGAAGCCTTGGGATGGACATACAGTTTGGTATTCTTGGGGTTTCCCACGGCTTCCCTAATACACCGTACCCTCTCACCGTAACCGTTGACCCAGACATTATGGAGGAGGGTCTCGTAATTGTCCGATTCGGGTTCGTACGCATACACCTCCGCTCCCCTGCGTGCCATTACTAACGAAACCAACCCTATATTGGCTCCTATGTCCACCACTAACTTAGGATTATTCGGAAGACGATAAGAATCCTCATTTCCTAATATTTCTCGAACAACACTGTGGTCACAATAATAATACCTTGTCCTGATTTTAAAACCCGCAAATTCCTCGTCAGGATTAAATTTGTGCTTCAATGTTATATCGTTTAAGTAAATTTATGAATCGTTCCGTAATTAACGGGGTATAAAGGTTGACGTGCCGTTGCTTGTCAGGATGGAAATGAGCGACTTTCAAAGGTTTTTCCGTCCTGGGGTATGTGTAAGGATGCTTGTAAATCCCGAAGTTGTAGGTAAGGTTAAGAATCTTGAACTTGTCTATCAGCTTGTTGTTAATCAGGTACTCTAAAGCGAACTGCTCGTCGTAATCCATACTGTCCATTATTTCCCTACATTTAATCCAAATGTCCCTAGACCCTGGCGTAAAGAAAAAACTCCCTGCGTTCCAGCGGGAGTGCCACCCATGGTTAGTTACCGCTATCACGTTGTCCCCCATATCCAATTCCTCCTCTGTTATCGGTTCTAACTGCCAAGCATCATTGTCACGAAACCAGAACATTTCAGTTATCAAACCGTCCTTAAACAGTTGGTTAATTACTGGAACCTTGCTCGAGCGGTAGTAATTATTCTTAGAATAGAAACAGTCGTCAGGAACTTGGCATGCTTTAACTCCACGGTACTCCCATGGAAAATTTGTAGCTAAGATTATATCCTCGGGTTTCCACCCCAGTTCCAAGCTGTTATCAATCTGGATTTTGGTAAGCAGTTCGTTAACCCTATTGAACCTCTTAACGGGGTCCACAAAACACAAAAGTGATTTCATTTTTTATGCGTAAATACGACTATCCCATCTTTAATCCTCGGCTTGTCGTTAGGAAGCAACACAGGTATAAAAGAATCCCACTGGAGATGTTCCACACTCAATCTCCTAACCCTCCGGCAATCCTCTATGATATAGGTAACTTTCTTATCTAAAATAGGCATCAGGGTTTCAAGGGCATCCCTCTGGTCGTCAAAATGGTGGCTACCGTCATCTACCACGATGTCAATGTCAGTCCCGATTTCCTTGATTATATTCTCCAAATCCTCTTTTTTCCCCGCATCTCCCAAAAAAGTCTTAACCCTTCCATCATCAAATACCGAAGTCGGGTCTATGTCAATCCCATAAATCTGGGCATTGGGAAAAAAATCTCTCCACATATAAAGACTAGCTCCCAGATGGTAATTAACAATATGCTTATACTGCCTTAAATTACCTACACCTATCTCCAAGACTTTCTTAATTTCATTCCTCCTGTCTTTGAACAGTTCATAGTAAAACGGAGTGTACTGATGCCCTATCTTGAAGCATTTGTCTGCACCATATTTGTAGGCAAGTTCACATAGTTCTGTTACATTTTCTTCCATAGTTTTTTCCAATCCTTATCCCAAGTGGGGATAGGCATAAATTTATTAATTATATATTCAAAAGGTTCTTTCATGTCTTCTTCCTGATTATTCATCCAATGTTTCGTCGCCCATTCACTGCTTTTCACATACTGCTCGTCCCGCTTGTGAAGCCGGGAAAACCTCCTGCTCTGGTAATGGTGTCCCCGCTTAGATAGGTGTGCATACCAAGTCCGTTTGTCAACCTTTACCTCTCCCCCATTCAACCAGTATTTTAAACCTATTTCAAGTTGGTCTTCCGCTATCGAACCGTAAGTTTCTGGACTGTCGTCTAGGAACCCCACATGAGTCATGAAGTATTTGCGGTTGGCGAACCAGCAACTACCTTGGAACGCCATAGTATCATCTATTTCTATATCTCTCCTCGCTTTGTCCATCCCCGACCACTCTCCTATGAAAATCGCTTTACCCCATCCGCTTTCTTCCGGGAATGTAAAATAATGGTAATCCCTCGCATACCTATCTTTATCCACTTCCCATTTGCTCTCGTTTAAGGAATACCGCCTTGGAATCATCAGCCAATTTTCCTCACAGTCTTCAGTCAGAACTTTGTCAAACCCTGAAGCTACAATACAATGAGAGTCCAATTTCATTATGAACTTTCCTTGGGCAACCGACAGACCTGAATTGATTGAACCCCGCATACCCCTGTTCTCCTTATGGTAAACTGTCGTAATATTTGTTCCAGTCCTCACAGGTTCTTCTGGTTCATAAGCGTCTATTACTGGAATAATTTCAATGTTAGTTACTGCGTTTTCCAGTATAGAATCAATAGTTCTGTTTAGGTATGGCTCATGAAAAGCAGGGAGGATTATAGAAAGATTAATCATGTGTTATAGTTGCACTCTTTACAAATTGGTATGTCGTTAAACCTATACTTCTTATGGGCTGAACGGAATCCATAGGCATTATCCCAAATTTCTTTTAAGGTCTGCTTATTGGCATCACCCAGAATATATCTCCCGTCGTAATCCATACAACATGGGACTACCCTCCCGTCCCACAGGATATACATGTGCTGGAAGATAGTCTGGCAGGGTTTTCTTTTACCTTTCCTACCGAATTTGGATTGTTTTTTTCCCGTCCAGTTCGCCTGAAAACCAACCGCCTTTTTTCCAAACTGTTCCTTGAACAACTCCAAGTCTCCTATGTTATCCTCATCCATAACAAAAGACACTTGGACTTTGAACTTGGCTTTCTTGAGTAACTCATCTATGTTTTTCCTCACTTTCTCGTAGTTAGGTCCCTTTATAATCTTTTCATAAGTTTCCTTGGTTGCCGCATGGAGACTGCAGTTCACATACCCTATATTCTTGTACTTTACTAACCTGTCCACGTCCATATATTCCATGTTTGAGTGAAGGTTAACCGTCACCCCCTCCTTCTCCATGTAATCCAGCCATTCCCATATTCTTGGGAACACGAAAGGTTCCCCGTTCATGAAGGGGTAATAGGTTGTCACTCCCATTTCCTTGCCCTCTTTGATTATCTTGTGGAAAAGTTCGTCGCTCATTTCCCCGCCCTTCCTTGTCATCTCTGACTGGGGGCAGAACTTGCACTTAGCGTTGCAAAAAGTGGAACTCTCGAAGTTTATTTTCAAATTTTCCAGTTAGGTTTAATAACATTTGTATAATAGTCTTCCCAAACTTTTAAGGCATAAGTCCAACTTTCTTCCCTTTTCCATGGATTTTCCTTAGTTCCCTCTTGATGCGTGCGTGAGAAACTGCGGTGCTTATGGGCATACCAAGTGTTCTTATTAAGCACTAAACTCCCCCCAGCTTGCCAGGTCTTGAAACTCATCTCAGTAGAGTCTTGGTAAGCCACCCCGTAGCCCTCATTTTGTAATTCACCAATAACTTTGTCCCACCAATACCTGCTCATGCACCAGAAACTCCCTTGCATAGCCAAAGTATGGTCTATCATCTTATCCTTGCGTTCCTTGTCCCTGCTTCTCCATCTTTGTCCTGCAAACTTCCTGACCCCGTTGCCACAGTCTTGTATGACTAGCTTCTCATAATTTACTGGGTCTATTTCCATTCGTTCCCATTTAACCGGGTCTAAGAAATACCTCGTAGCAGTCATAATCCATCTTTTATGGCATTGGTCAGTAAGTATCTTATCGAACTGGGGACCTACCATAATGTGTTCATCGAATCTCATAATAAACTCTCCTCTCGAAACGGACACCCCTGCGTTAATAGCCTTTCTCATTCCACTATTTTGCCCCAAATGAACAAAGCGAACCCGAGGGTCCGCTATTAGTTCAAATTCCGGCCAGTATCCATCAAGAACCTGTATTACTTCCAACTGGTCTCCTAACCCCGAGTTATCAAGGATTGACCGTATAGTTTTCTGGGACAACGGGTCCTTGTAACTCGGGAGTATGCAACTACATTTTATTTTTGACATGATTCCCCTTTTAAAAGTTACCTGTAAACCACTGTTATACGGTTAGCTGCAGTCATTATGATTCTTAATCCTTGGGCGAAGCTACAACCGTATTTGTAGAAGTTCTCTACGATGGACGCTTTCAGGTATCCGATGTTTTCAACCGTCCCAGATGTTCCGTCTATAATCTTTATCGGTCCAGCGGCTGTTTCTCCTACTGTGATACCTCCTAATCTTCCAGCACCTTTCTTGACTTGGATATTACCCCCTATTCCGACTGCTAAGGTATTCCCGCTGTAATTTCCAGTAAGGTCAGCTACCACAATCGAGGTGATGGTCTTAAACTCCTGGGTTCCTGTAAAGGATACTCCTGTAGAAAAGTCGAAGGTTTCCGTAGCTGTAGCACCATCTATGTCCGTACCAGTTATCGTTGCAGTTCCACCTGTTATGGCATGGGCGGGAATCCAAGTACTCGGGCTTACAGACGGGCTGATAGACGGGCTTACCGACCACGATGCCGAGGGTGAAACTGACGGGCTAATACTCGGGCTTATACTCGGTGATATCGACGGGCTTATACTCGGTGATTTTGATGGAGAAATACTCGGACTAATCGACGGACTTATTGATGCTGAAGGGCTGACACTTGGAGATATGGAAGGAGAAATACTAGCCGATGGTGAAACTGATGGGCTGATAGACGGGGAAATGCTCGCTGAAGGACTAACTGAAGGACTTACTGAAGGACTGATTGACGGTGAGATTGACGGGCTAATCGATTTGCTAGTACTCAACGAAGGTGAAATCGAAGGGCTAATCGAGAGAGATATGCTCGGAGAAATTGAAGGAGAGATACTCGGGCTAATCGAGGGCGAGATACTCTTTGACGTTGAGAGTGATGGGCTGATAGACGGAGAAATTGAAGGGCTGATTGATGGGGATATACTTACATTTAATTCAGGAGAAATAGACGGGCTAATAGACGGGCTAATAGACGGGCTTATCGAGGGTGATACAGACGGACTGATAGATGCCGACGGTGATACTGAAGGGGAAATAGAGGGGCTGATACTCGGTGATACTGAAGGGCTAATCGAGGGGGAAACAGAGGGGGATATTGACGGGCTTATACTCGGTGATATCGAAGGACTCGGAGAAGGAGATGCCTGGTACACATCAGCAGTAATGTTACGGGTAACATCTATATCATGTAGGAACGTAGTATATGTTCCAGCCGCAATATCCCTTCTGAATATGTAATCAACGTCTATCGGGTTTATATATTTTTTGACATAATCTTCCATTTTTCTTGCTTAATTACTTAGGTAAAATTTTCCCCCTGTTCTTAAGGTTAACTTTCGGGGGGCGAATTTGTTATGTTGTTCGCCCCTCCTTGCTAACCTTAAGATTATTTGAAGGCTAACTAAGCCGCTGCCGCTTCTAATGCCGCTTCGGTACCAGTTGAACCAAACGTATTGCATACCCAAGTCGTAGAAGTCGTACAAACACATTTTACTAAAGTAGCCGCTGTAACCGCCGACTCTGCCCCTGCCCCGCTTCCTCCGTTTATGGCGATTGATGCCGGAGTGGAAGAACGCAGTTCAAACCCGTTGGTCGTCTCATAAAGGTATATGATATTCCCAACCACGGGAGCTGGCAAAGTTACGATATAGTCAGCACTTGCCGAAGTAACAGTAACAAAACTGGTTCCCGCAGGAATTACTCCAGTTCCAGTTCCATCAGAGGTAGCAGTTACCGCTACCGCATCCGCTTGGACTCCCTTCACGGATTTTAGTACGGAGTTCCTTAATCTTGTATATCTTGACATTGTTTACCGTTTAATTAATTAAAATCCCCCCGAAGGGGAGCCGTTATCGACTCCCCGCAAACTATCTGAACTAGGCTGATACTGCACCTGTAGAACCAATCAAGCACTTCCAATCCAACCATCCTAAGTCGTAACAAGCAGAACTCTTCATCTTCCAACCGTCTGTCTCGAAGTCTTCAGAGTTGCTGTTAGGCTGAGCCGCCGTGAACGTAGGATACTCGGAAACTTCCATAATACCGTCAGTGTGGGATTTGTTGAGCAGACCCCAGTAGTTGACGATTGAAGTGTTCCTCGCACCAGCGTTGTCGGTAGCTAGGTATGGAAGGACAACATGGTTATACTTACCTTTGTACACGTTGACCGCGTTCTCGGCATTGTCGGGTACTTTCTCCGAAGCCAAGAACTCTCTTACGTTATTGCAGAGCGTCGGGTCGTCCGTAGTGAAAATCGTGTCCATTGAGGTTACAATCTTGATACCGTTGTTGTTCACCCAAGTCGGAATCAGGTTCTCTGCCGCTTCCAATCCGGCTCGTCCGAAGACAGTCGTGATTAGGTTAGCATAAGAACCAGAAGCAGAAGTAATCGTGTGGTCGGTGTCAAACAGATTCTGTCCATCTCCAGTTGTGGTAGCAATCGTCTCACCATCCATATTGGTGTAGCTTGCAGCTGACATACCAAATGTTAGTTGGTGGGTACAATCGAGTTCCATTCTCTGGGCGGTGGACTCTCCCAAACCACGCATTTTCTTCATGATTTGGTTGTACTTATCAAATTTCCGCATTTCCCATGTAACTTCATCCATCAGACCGATACGGGTTTGCGAAAGAGTTAACGAGTATCCTTGAATCGGAGAACCGATAGGATACTTAGCACCTTCGTTCTTTCTCTTTGCGAATCCGGGCGGGTCAATCTGTGAATGTTCGGAAGTTTTCTCGCTAACGCCATATACATCGTAGAAAGCTCGGGCGGCAACCGGAACCATTCCGTAGCCCTCTCTCCACTGTACCTTGGCATTCTTAACGAGGTCGTTCCATTGAGTAGATAAAATCATCGCTTTGAATATTAGTTAATTACTTTTCCCCTAAGCTGCCGACCCACTCTTCTTAGCGAGTTTAGCTACCACTTTGCTAGTGGAAACAATTTTGGTAACAAACCAGATGTCATAAGAAGACGCAGCAACGTCTATCTTAGTATCCGGGTATGTTCCATCCACATCGCACCATTCCCCAATATCCGTTGTTGCCGCTGAACCGTTGCCTACATCAACCAAATATTCAGAATCCGCATCACCGACCAAGACAGGTACGTCCGTAGTGGAAGCGTAGTCACTGTCAGTAGCAGCGATGGATTTCTGAATCAGACCAATCGGTACGATAGCAGCATCATCCACAGCCGGAGCAACGAATCCATTAGAATCCAGATATACTAAATCCTGATTGGTCATAACAGTAGATACTTTCTTAGGATACCACTCGACGTGGAATTTTCCTGTGTAAGGACTTATAGCCATTTCTTTGGATTAAATCTTGTTAATTACTGTGGTGACGGACTCATCCTCTTCTTCCAACTTGTCCAAAGGAGTTTTCATCCTACTAGCCATATTTATAGCTGAATCAGACAAACCCTTCTTTGTATCAGTCTTGGAAACAGAATGGTTCCCAGCACCACTGACTGAAGCCATCTGAGCGGTCTTGGCTTTTACAGCCCCGACACGCTCCCCCTCTTGTTTTGCTTTGTTGAAATCTTCTTTCAGAGTCCCGTCCTTGCGTTTTGAGATAAGGTAGGCATCCTCAAGGTCTTCGTATATATCATCCGTAGTTTCTCGTCCCCTGGTGGCATTATAGGAAGCAACAATGCTACTCCACAATAACCCGTTAGAAGCTAGGCTCGGATGCTTCTTTAAAAACCTTTTGATTGCTCCCTGCTCATTACGCTTCTCTATCCGCTCCAACACGATTTTTTCAACCTTGTTGAGCGTTTCTTTCTGGGACTCATCGGAAGTTTCGTCCCATTCCTTGCCTTTTTCCTCGACATCTTCCTTAGTTTTACCCAAAGTCAATGTCTTGTACTTGGCAGTAAGCAAAGCAGTCTTGTAGTTGTCCCGTTCTTTCTCAAGTTTTTTGGCTCGTTTCTCCCAATCTATTTCTGGCTCTTCGCCTTCTTTCTCTTTTTCTTCTTTGGTCTCTTCTTCTCCTGTTTTTTTTTGAGACTCCTCTTCCGTTGGCTCAACGGTTTCGGCGGGTTCAACTACTTTTTCCTCGGATTTCTCCTCGGTTCTAACCTGTGAAGGTTCTTCACCCTTTATGTCAGTGATGACACCAGGGTCGGTTTCCTCTTGTTTGAATGTCATAGTTTTAAAACCTTGTTAAACCGGCGGTTCACCGGCTATGAATTAAATAACCTTTTAATCCGGTCAAGTAGCAAGGGGAAACCACTCAACCGGACTAGAGATTATTTAAACTTTCTTCTTGACTTTTTCACGGCGTTTTTTCTCTTCTTCCGACCTTCTTGCGAGTATCTTTATCTCTTTAATTCGCCCCACCATCTCCCAGTTCTGCTTTTCGGGAAGTCCCAGTCCCATCTGTGCCTCTATCGTCCTCTGGCGTAAGACGCAGTACGTCCGCATCCCCGCATCTCCGTAGTTGCGGAAAAGCCATTCACGCATCTGTTTCTCTTTCAAATCTTGGATAAGCCATAACTTTTCCCCAAATATACGCAACTTTAACTTATCAAAGAACTTCATACTATAAATTTTTACAATTTATTCGAATTCCGCAACTATCTAGGTGCAACCGTGGGCAACATTCCTTTTTGGTTTCCCATCATAGTGGCATTGGTTGATGGCATACCCGGTGTTCCTCCTGCTGACGGTTCCTGAGGTGGAGGCGGGTTTACCTCTGTTTCGTATTCATCAACATCATCTCCATAAGCCTTGACCGTATCCGTGAACAGCTTCTTCATGTTCGCCTGGAACAGTTCCGGGAACATCTTGGCAATCAATAGTATCTTGTCGTTCATCAACGCTTGTGACACGGAGTCCTCTTCCTTGTACAGACTCTCGCTCGTAACCACAACGTCATATTCCCAGTTGTCCAAGTAATCACTAGTAATCGCCACTGACTCATAATTCTGTCCCTGGCTTCGGTACATCTCAGACTGTACGTCCAACTCCTGCCGGCTAGGTAGCTGTTCCTCTGAACCTGCAACTTGTATCGCAAGGGTTCCCTGCTGACCATTGGAAAGTTCCGCACCGTCAACCACGAATTTGCGGTATTTGTCTATTGTAGTTTCCTCCCCGTTCTCTCCCACCACTTTTTCAACCATCGGGAGCGGATAATAAGTAAGTATGTTTAATATTCTTAAACGGTATTTTTGAATCCAAAGACCTGAGAGTGCCATGTATAGGATTCCTTTAAGTTTCTTGGCGTTCTCGTTTGCAATAACCACTTCCCTAGCAGTAACTCCCTTTCCTGAAAATCCCTGCTGGTTCACATCCACTGAAGTCAGGTCGAGTCCTCGGCTGATAATATCTATCATCCTGATGTCAGCCGAACTGATTCCCTGGATTTCCATCGGTTTAACCTGTTGGATGTCGTTCACATAAATCTTGGTGTCCATTGAAACTTCCTCGTCCTCTAAATCGAAAGCGTCCTTGTTGGCATCGCCGATGAGCATTGGGGGAACCATCGAGCGGTAGGTCTTGTCCACCGCCATATTGTAAAGGGAATTGATAACGTCCTGCTCACCCATGAGGGTGTCGGGCAAAGCCTTACCATAGAAAAAGTTCGAGCCTGAGAAAGGTTCGTTCAGTTCCTTGGCAAAGGGGTACTTTTTCTTTTTCTTTCCCCATAGTAGGGGAGAGTTTAAGAGTACCACCCCGTTCGCAACTATTATGTATTCGTCCTGTTCCTTATTGTAGTAACGCACCACCTCCACGAAATCTTTATCCTGCACCCGTTTCTTCCAAGAATCGGAATAGAACGTCAGTTCCGTGTCTTTCATCAACTCTTCTTTTTTCTGCTGGACGTTCGGGTCTTTTTCCTTGTCTTCTGGCTTCCATCCAGTGACAAATTTTGCGTTTTTGTAACCTCCGAACTCGTTTCGGAAAGTCTTCTCGTGCATATAATCCACCCACGCCAGATACGGCTGTTTCTGGATGTCCCGTATGTAAAAATCCGCTATCCAGATGTTCTCAAGGGGAATTAAGAATGATACGCACTCGTCTTCCACCACCACATCTTTCTCTTCCCACTCCACGTCGCCCGTAACTAAATCCACGCTCTTGATTTCTTTCCTCTTGTACTTCGTGACCGCATGACCTTCGTATTCTATGACAGTTCCCTTTCCAACCAGTTCCCAGCAGGCGAAGAAATTGTCCTCCTCGGGGTTTCCTATCGAGTAACTGTACCTTACTAAGTGTTTTATGATGTCAGCCCGCTTAAAATCCTTATGTCCCTGCTCGTTTTGGGCTTTTATCTCAGTCTTGGGGATTCCCATCGCCACCGCCGCTATCACGGCTTTCAGTTTATTGCGGGTGGTAGGATGAAAGAAATTAGCCTGCCAGTCTTCCTTATCGGAGTTTGGGTCAACGTAGCAGTTTATGCGTTTTTCACAGTCGTCCCAGTAATCTTTAGACTTCCGCTCGTTAAATTGTCGCCAATCCTTATTTCTCTCTGTCTCCATTGAGTTCAAATCTCCGTAAACATGCTCCAGTATTTTTTTTTCTTCCCCTTTTGGCTCGTAAGTTTGCATTAGGTTAGTTTCATTTTAAAAGCCTCTTGTGCTGTTATCTCTACGATAGGAAATTTTCTTGTTTTACGCAAGGCTCTGAACCACGAATGAAGTCTTTCTTGAAATTGAACTTGTTTCCAGACAATATTCCCATTGCTGTCGGTGGCTTTCCTGTCATACATCGCAAGTACGTTTAGTGTATTGTCCACAGGGACTACTGCGTTCCTCCTAGCCTGCCAGTGTTCTCTGGATTCGGAGTCCTTATTGAGAATGTCCTTCTCTATTTTCCAACCCTGCCCATAAAGCTGTCCCTTTACTTTGGCACAGGCAAAATACTTGTCATCATCCCGCCATAAATAAATAACCCACTCCTTTACTTGGGAGGGGGCGGTGTCTTCTATCACGACTCTTTGTTTTTTTTCTATGGGGTGGAGGATTTCGGCGGGGGTTTTTTCTATGTGGCGAGATTTTTTTCCCTTGGTTTCCATTTGAGTTTTATATTATAATGATTAAGTAAAGCATTAATCATCGACGAAAGCAACTTTAACCTCCTTTCTTTTATCTTCCAATTTTTCGTAATTGCTCCTATCGACCACTGTGAATCACTATAAATCAACTTTTTTTTATTGTTAAGGCATTCCGTGATACCGAATAAGATAGCAAAAAGTTCCGCCTCGTTATTCGTATTGTCTTTCATCTCTATCGGCAATTCCTTCCTTTCTCCGCCCACCACCGCCTTTCCGATAGCTTGCCCATAAGGGTGCATATATTGCAAAAGTCCCCCGTCAACATCTATGTATTTTGAGTTTTTGCCTTGTTTCCTTCTTTTTAATATCGATTTCTTATAAGCGAAAGTAAAACTATCTCCGCAATTATTACAGATTCCTTCCATCCACTGCTCGCTTATCCCCTCAGATTCCTCCTCGTGGAAATTCCAAGTAAAATCCTCATTTAAACATTTACTACAAAATTTTCTTTTTTTTGCCATAGTTTTCAATTACCAGATTACACACTATTTTAGCCATAGAAACACCCTCCAGCTTCTTTGCTCTCCTTAATATTTTATAAACTTTTTTAGTAACCGCTATTTGCTTTACCAATCGCAGTTTTTCCTCTTTTTTATACATTCCCTTATCTGAATATAATTAAATATACACCCCCCGCTTAGCGTTTTGTCTAAAACTTAATAGTCCCAAGAGAAATGCACTGTATACGAAAGGTACACCATCTAGGTACTACTTATATTATATACTATATTAAAGAGCAAAAATTTTTTTAATTTAGAAAAAAAAGAAAATTTTGCGAAAAAACTCTTTTTAAGTCCCAGTGCAAAACCCTGACTGCAAGGAGGGGTACTGTGCGTCAGTTAAAAGTGGAAGCGGGGTAGTCGAAACCCCGTGCCGTAGGTTTTTTAAGGAGTTTCCTCTCCCTTTCGGCACCCGCCTGGTTCTTCCAAATAAAAAAAGGCAACGCAAAAAGCGTGCCTCATTAAACTTATTCAAATTGTAGTTGATGTTAGTTTCCATTTTGGTATAAAAAAAGCTACTGTGGTCTTCTTCCGTTCCGCTCTTGTCTATTCAGAACGGAAAGAAGCCATAATAGCTTTATAGACAAGAGTTTCAATCTGTATTAACAGTAAATATAAGTTTTTAAATTCTGTCAAGTCCTAATAGCCAGACATTTTTAATCCATAACCACCCTTTTTCTTCGGTTTCCTATTCCTGCGTATCCTCTTCTGCTCCTTCTGGAAGTCGTCCATGGGCTGGGTACCGACAGTGGTGGCTAAAACTCTCAACGCATCATTTGCGTGGCTCGACTCGTCGTGGGCGGGCTTGTTCTCCCAAATCCCCATCTTGTCGTTCCACTCCTTGTGGTAGTTTCCCATGTGTTTCAAGAGTATAGCACATCTAACGGGGTCTATCCAGAACAGGTTGAACTTCCTTCTCACTGCGTCTATGCCGTCTTGTACCGGGAGCTTGGGGGCGATTCTAAAGTTTATCCCTAGTTTCCGTGCCGCTTCCCACCGGCTCTCTCCCGTACTCAGCTCCCTCACCTTGATGTCGTGGGGGGCGGTATGGGTGGCGTAGATGTACTTCTTGTCCTGCAACACTTTCGCGTAGTGTTCCAGTCCCTTGCCGAAGTTCTCGTAGTAGTCTATAAGCCTCAACTCGTTATGGACAACTTGCAGGAATATAATGCAGGTAGTGTCGTCCATCCCCAGGTCCCAGTAGGTGTGGACGGGAAGACCGGTTTCGATGGGGATGTTCCTGATTCGTCCTCCGGCCCGCATCTCAGATATATAGTCGAAGTAATAGTTACCTTTGAGAGAGGCTGAGAACGCTTCCTCTGGGGTCGTAGGGTACTCCCGATTGAGCCTCTGCCAATCTCGGGCAAGCGACAGCCACTTGTAATAGTAGTAGGTTATCTCAATGTCCGTTAGTCCGTGTTCCTTCTGGTAGGCTTTGAAGTCCCGGGGCAAATCAGTAGCAACGCTTTCGATAGTAGCTATCTCCTCCGTGTCCCACTGCCAGTTGTAGAAGTGAGCCTTGTACTCGGTGGGCCTGAGACTCGCAGTCCCCCGGTTGTACGCCTCCCAGAACATGTCGTGGAAGTCGCCCCTTGCCCCTTCTGCCGTACTCTCTATGTCCACCCTGCCTCCCATAGGAACAGCCGGTATCGTCCCGGTCATGATTTCCTCTGCCTTGTCAGGACGCGTCCTGCAAATCTTAGCGAACTCGGAGATATGCACCCGGTTGTGGGTGGCGGAGCGTCCCGAGGTTCTTACTGAGATATTACTGTACGTTCCGTTTTGGAAATCAAACCGGAGCATGTTCTGACGTTCCGCGTCCATCTTGTACATCCGTTTGAGTTCCTCAGGGAAGTTCTTCCAGGCGTAGTCGATTTTGTTCGTGAAGATGTCCTTGGCCGAATCCTTGTCGTAAGAAATTAGCAGTCCCGAGAAGTTCGGGGTGAACAGGCAGTCGTCGAGCATGTCCACCGTCTCAAAGGTGGTGAACCCCAACTGCCTACTTTTAAGTATAATATTCCTACTGTGCTTGTTCGCGTTGAAATGCTCCTGGGCCTTGTTCATCTTGAACTGGACGCTGTTAGACTTCTTGTCCGAAATCTTGTACAGCAGCCCCATCCTCCAGGATTTGTCCAATAGTCGGGTTGAGAGAAGAATATCCTTGTCTATTTTTGTTTCAGTTTCCATTTGCCCCTTTAAGGTTTATACCCTAATCCTATGCTTTTTAATAAATTTGACAAGGGATATATTTATGGGATAATAAAGATGCCAAAAGTTTAAGGTTTGCCGGATACAGGAGTTGAGTTCCTTCGGGTTCCAATCTCCTCCATAAGCAAACTACCAGAGGCAAAAATCGTGGATGACAAGTGCGTGTCAACGGCAAAGTTCTACTACAAGGGTCAAGAACCAGATATAAAAATCTGGTATATATTGTTTTGAAAAACCGGGGAAAATCTAACTAAAGATGTTAAAAGAGTTAAGAAGGCTCCCAAATAAGGAGTCTCTATTTAATATATGGAACCAAAAAAAAGAGGACCCAAAACAAAAAAAAGGAGTGTCTGAAAAAGGAGTCTCTAGTTCTGCCCAGGAGTCCCATAAATGTGTTGTGAGCGTGGGAATCGTTTGGATGGATGGATTCGGACACTAGTCCCGTATAGTCGTGGGGGCGGGAGTGGAACAGGCGGGTTTGTACCGGGTGGGTATTGATTTAATCACAATACAAATAATAATATGTCGCATAAGGTAGCTTGTGCGACACTGTACAAATAAGCCTATGTATGCACTAACACTCACTATACAGTATAATAGTGTATTGATATATGATTATGTATGTATGATAAACTATACATCAATGACCTTGCCCTTGTCCTTGCTAGCCTCTTCTAACTTGATTAAGAATTGCCCAATACCCGCTTCAATACTCGTTGGTTTGCCTTCTGCTAAGTTGATATTCTTGTTGTAGATGTCAAAAGCGTAGACCTTCTCCCGAAGGGTTGCCTTTTCGATGTCTTTTTCTGTTGTGAGAGCAAGAGTCAATGCTCGTTTTTCCTTACAAGAGTCAAGAAAATTATTCAGAGCTAGCTTAAACGCTGGCTTTTTTTTTATTTCGCTTACTTGCTTGGCTATTGTGCTACTAGCGTACCCCATAGCCCTCATACCCTCGCTTACATTTAATAGCTTTCCTTTTTTTAACTGGTTGTCTATGCAATATTCTGCTACTCTTTTGTGATTCTCTTTTGACTTTCCGTTTTGTAATAGTTTCCCCCCGGTTTTAATATCTTCATTTATTAGAGTATTTTCAGCTTCTTGCATTTTCCCTTGTTTTACTTATTACCCGGATATTTTGATAGTTTATTGTGATTTAGTCAAGATATGGCTTGCGAGGTTGCGATTTAAGGCTAGTTTATTTTCTTAGTGGGGTGTTACTACCCTTTCCCTGATTTTCTGTAAAAAGCTCTTCCCGCATACTTGCTTTGTTCTTGCCTTGCCCTTATCTTATTGTATTTATTTGACAAGATTGTATTTATCATTTATATTGATAGTAGATAAGAAGTGAACCGAAGCCGGACAGAGATTGAGAAAAATTTTACTACACTCATTATCTACCGTTCCGGCTTCCACTTCTGACAATTATAACAGTTTTAATCAATTAACACAATTAGAAAGGGGGTGGGAAAATGAACAAAGAAACCTACGAGGCATTAAAAAGGATAGTTGAAGATTACAAAAAAATAAAGCCGTCAGCGTTTTTTCCAGAAGCGGATATTGCACAAGTTGAAAGCTGGATTGACGAGGTAGCCAAAGAATATACTGAAGAAGAAGTAAGTGATTACCACCGTAACGAAATTAGGCAAGGTAGAGAGTGTTTAGACGACAATCTGGCTTAATTGTTTAACCTTGTCTAGATTGGATTACTAGGCAAGGATTAAATAACTAAAAGCACATTAACATCACTAGTCGTTTTTTAGCTATTTGTGATTTATTAAAATCATATAGCTTGATTATTTTAACGGCGTTAATTAAAAATAATTTAAAGAAATGAAAACTAAAAGCAAATACCACTGGTTGCATTGCCAATGGATACGCCTGAAAAGAGCATTGACAAAACGATAAAAAAGTTACAACCTATAAATATAATTAGCGTTGTAATCAAAGATAGCGGCACATCTACTTACAACGCGGGTGTGTCGCTTTCTTTTTAAAAACATGAAAAACTGCATCCATTGCAAAAGCAAACTAAATAAAGGTGGGTATGGCTTTACCACAAAGAGGAAATTAGAGCATCGGTTGGTGTTTATGGCGACATATCCTGAAGTAGATATTACCAAAAAGATTCTCCACCATACTTGCGGTAACAAGTGGTGTATAAATCCCGAACACTTGCAAGTTACCACGCTTTCAGAGCATTATGTAATCCACGGATTCGCAAATAATGGGACTGGTGGGGAGAATAGGAGAAAAACCCGCTGTTTAAATGGGCATAGGTTTGATATGTTTTGGCAAAAAGGAAAAAGAAAACAACGGATATGCTCAATTTGTGCAAAAGAGAGAAGCGATAGGTGGTATAAAATTAATAAAGAGAAAAGGAATAAACGCAAGAGAGAAAAACGATTGAACAATAATATATTGATGATTAAAGCTATCTTGCTATCGGTTTATGTTTAAACTCACCTTAGAAGTCAACCTCGTGCGAAATACGATAGGTATTCTCACTCAGGAACATTGAAAGTATAACTGATACTTCAATAAAACAAGGTCGGGCAATTTCATTTCAGAACATTTTTGACTTTTTCTCAATAAGATAAACAAAATAGCAAATACTTAAAACTATAAATATAATTTGCCATTTTTCTACGAACATTATTTTAATTTACTTTTTACAACTTTTCTCAAATTCTTTTAATGCTTCTTCAAGATTTTCTATTTGGTTTTCTATCTCTTCTCGACCAATAGAAGGCGGGCTTTCACTTATGCTATTTTTCATTTCCTTTATTTGGCGGACTATCTCCCGTTTTAGTTCTTTTATGGTAACTCCTCCCCTCATATAAGTCCGCAGTTTTGCTTCTTGCTGAATAAACGTATAGTGTTCTTCCCAATACAATATCTCTATATATTTTCTCATCAGTTCTATTTCTCCGATGGTGTAATGTTTCATTGTTTTAATTTAGAATTTAAAACTTTCCTCAGATATTCTATCCCCTTTTCGGGGATTTTTGTGTTCTCCATGCCAACAAATATGCTTTTTCCGCCGCCCGCCTGTCTCCTTTGTACCTGTCCAATAGTTCTTTCGCCTTGTTGATAATCTCCGCTCTTTTTTCCGGGAGTATCTGCTTATACAGCCACATAACCTGTTTGAACCTGTTCACAACCCCGTCCGAGGTTATAATTGGCGGCCAGTCTTCGTATTTCGGAGGCTTCACATAACTGTCCAGCCTTTTTTCCTGCGTATCCCGCCATTCTTCCTCGCTTATTTTCCTGCCTTCAAGCAAATATGGCTTTGCTGTATTCTTAACATACTCCGTGCCTTCATCTACTCTTTTCATATAGATAAAAAGGGAGTCGTCTATGTCTTCCGCATAATCTATTATATCCCAGGCGTTGAACGGTTCATATCCTTTAATCTCTATCCTGGAATTCCTTCCGGAGTTAAGCGTCGGTTTAAGTTTCTTAAATGATTCTTCACTTACTGGTATTTCTTCCCCGTTTTTTAGTTTGAGCAGGTGCATCAGTCTAGTTTAATGGTTAATTTATCCTGTTTCTCATAATATTTTATAAGCTGTCCCAGTTTTTCTTCCAATTGGCAGGGAGTTGTTATCGTGGGGGCGTAAGGTTCGCCGGAACATTTTGCGGCGGCGGAAATACAGCCGACTACTTTGTCCCACCCGTATTTCTTAAGCAGGCGTTCGGCGGCGGCCCTTTGTGGTTTCCTTGCGAAAATACGCTCGTAAGACGGATTGAGGATTTTAAATTCTTCTATTAAAAGATTAATCGTGTTTCCCCGCGGAGCTTGCTCCGCTATAGATATTATCTTTTGCTTTTCTTCTTGTATTCTTTTCTTATTCTGGTTATCTGTAGGCGGTACCCACGTGTGCTTATTTGGCGGTACGGTACCGCCTGTAGATACCACCCCAAAGGAAATCATAGTGTTAATCTGTGTTCTCAGCTTCCGTTTTTTATCCTTATAAATTCTTATGATATATTTTGCTTTCTCTAATCTTTCTAATGAATGTTGAATTGATTTAATGTTGGCTAGACATAATTCTGCTAAAGTTTTATTGCTTGCCGTGCATTTTCCATCTCTCAAATGTTCCAGCCAATAAATGAAACCGTATAAGTTCCTGTCTAATGGATTTAGTTTATTATCGTTTATCAGTTGTATCGGTATTAAGATAAAATCGGGAAGTTTTTTCATATGGGTATAAAAAAAGCTATTCTAGTGATACTCCGCTCCGCTCCCGGGAAGGTTGGGAACGGAATATCGCTACAATAGCTCAATCCTTCCCGGGATTACACTATCAGTTTAGCTTTTTTATACGAATTGTCAAGGGGCTAGAAACACATAAAACTTTGGAAGGTTTTTTTGGGTTCATAAAGAAGAAAATAAATATAATCGCCGTTCCTGTACCCGCCCTTTATCGACCAGCCCTCTTTGTTCAACTTGTTCACAATCGACCCGAGCCTCGTGATGTATTCACGCAACGCCTCATTCCTGCCTACCTCCCCGTTTTCCCTTAACCTTGTTTTAGCCCACTCGATTTGTGTTTGTTTCATTTGTTTTTTTAATTGCCCCCGGCTATATTGTCCTGCTCCTCCTCATAGTCCAGGTATCCTTCCTTGAATACCTGTTTTTCCTTGACCAGGCGTTTCTTAGGTTCCAACGCTTCCTTAATCCTGTCCAGGCGTTCAATAGTCTCGTCCTGTTTCTCCAGCACCTGTTTGGTGAACTCGCCCAGGAACTTAATCAGTGGGTTTTGCATTTTGTTTAGTTTAATTGTGAACGGGGAGGTTTGAAACTGCACCCGCTCGATACACAGACAGTCCTTTCCTCATCTAGTGCCTATAACCAATTAAGGTTATTTTTGCTAGCTTGTGGGATATGTCCAGCGATTTAACCATAGATTGTCTTTTCGGTTCTGTCAAGTAGATACAAAATTTGACAATATAATTTCATTGATGTATATATAAGACAAATCTTAAAAACTTATCTTCTGCCGAGGGGTGGTAAAACAACAGTTACTTCTTGCTATGAAAATACTGTTGTTGTTTATCCCCCCACGATAGGAGGTAAGGGTTGCGGTTACTTCTTTGCTATGAGGCACGGCGTGATGCCCGCCATCTCCGCAACCCGCTTTCCCCTAATTATTAAATAACAAAAATGGGAAAATTCAACGAAACCAAACCCTCTAACAAAACAGTTAATCTCGCTGGCGGATTCGCTTATAAGAGAGGAGCAGAAGAAGAATTGGTCTTTGCGGTAGTCTCCTCTTTTTTAGAGGACAAGTTTTATGAGTCGGGAGAAGAAAGAATAGAGAGAATAAAAAGTTTAATTACTCAAAACAAACCTGAATTTGTTGCCAAACTTGCTATTATGGCAAGAACTGAGTTTTACTTGAGAAGTGTGTCCCATTTATTGGTTGCCGAGCTTTCTAAAATCCATAGGGGGGACAGCTTGGTAATGAAAGCTGTGCAGAAGATTGCTTTGCGTCCTGATGATTTAGTAGAAATAGTAGCCTATCTAAAAGGAAAACTGCCCAAACAGGTGAAGCGGGGAATACGAAGGGCTTTGCAAAGCTATACCCGTTACCAGCTTGCCAAATACCGGATGGAAGGAAGAAAGATAAAACTGATAGACTTGTTTAATTTAGTCCATCCCAACCCTAAATACGCCAAGGATGCTAATGCTTGGAAGGACTTGGTAGAAGGTAAATTAAGGAATGTTGATACTTGGGAAACCCAGAAATCGGCTGGCAAAACTTTCAGGGAATTGGTATTGGAGGGAAAGATAGGATATATGGCTTTACTCCGCAATTTAAGGAACATTGATGGGGAAGGAGACAGTGTTGTAATTGAAAAGGCTTGTCAAACCATATCTGATAAAGAACAGGTTAAAAACTCAAAACAACTTCCTTTCAGGTTCTATACCGCTTACCAAAACGTCAGCAATCAAGATATGTTAAGGGCGATTTCCACTGCCATGGAGTATTCTTTGGATAATGTTCCCAAACTGAAAGGGAAAACTCTGATTGGAATAGACTGCTCCGGTTCAATGGAAGGGAAGCCTATTGAGATAGCCTCTATCTTTGCTGGGGCTTTGATGAAGAAAAACAACACTGATGTAATCCTATATAGTGAGGATGTCAAAGAATACAAATACTTGGATATGCCCATCTTGAAAATATCCGAAGAAATACAGGATAAAGCCCAAATGGGAGGAACAAACACTTCCTTGGTATTTGAATATGCCCTTAGCAAGCCCTATGACCGCATTGTGATACTTTCTGACAATGAAAGCTGGCAAGAAGGCTATTATGGAAATTCTACTAATAAAATATACAAACGATATGTTGCTAAGGGAAACGACCCTTTCATATATGCTATTGATATTCAAGGATACGGGACAAAAGATGTCAAAGGAGAAAAAGTATTCCACTTATCAGGTTGGAGCGAGAAACTATTTGACTTTATGAAATGGGTAGAAAAAGGGGATATGGTAAAGGAAATTAATAATATTGAATTATAAACTATGGAAATCAAAAACGAGAAGCTCTACCGGCTGAGCGAAATTGCGGATACCGATATGTTCCCTTTCGGCTACCGGTATCTCTTACGGCTAATCCACGCCAGGAAATTGAAAGCGGTGGTAATCGGGAACAGGAAACGGCAGAGAGGAAACAGGTATTTCGTGCGGGGAGAGGATTTGAATAATTTCTATAACAAAATAACTAATGAGAGAAATTAAATTCAGGGCGTGGGATAAAAAGAACAAGAAATGGATTAAATATTTTAATCTCCCACAACACGGAGAAACAATAACCGAAGCTTTCCCATCAGAAAATGCATCAAATAGTAGTCTGATGTATTATCAACATATTATAGGAGAAGATGTTAAGTTAATGCAATTTACCGGTCTTAAAGACAAAAACGGAAAAGAAATTTATGAAGGGGATTTAGTTAAAATATACCAGCCAAATGTTATATGTAAGGTAGTTTTTTCATGTGATGGGGGATTTGTTGTTGATTATTATAATAATAAGAAAAGGGAAGGGTTTAGAAGGTCACTTTATAGAGAATGTATTTTTGATGGTCCAAGTATAAGCGTAACTAAAAATGGGAGTGTGGGAAATGATTATTACACAAAAAGACAACCAGAAGTAATTGGTAATATTTATGAAAACTCAGAACTATGCAAACCAAATTAATTGAAAGCACTAACGGGCATTTCTATCAAATCGGAGAGAACGAATACCCGTCCTCAACTACTATCCTCAAACGTGCCTACCCTATGGAGATAGGACTCAAGATGTTCATGCAGAACAATACTAAAGAGGGGGCAGATAAGATTATGGACGAAGCAGGGAAGTCTGGGAGCAAAGTCCACCACGCCATAGACCTGCTGTTCCAAGGGGTAGAGGTTAAGAACACCGGATTTACCCAAGAGGATATTGACAACTGCGGGCTGGTAGATGACAAGCTAATCAAATACCTTAAAAAACCATTCACGGAGCGGGAGGACACCTGCTTGAGAGGGTTTCTGAACTGGTGTAGGAAATATGCACCCGCCGCAGAACAAACCGAGAAGATAGTTTGGAGTGACAATTTTAAATATGCTGGCACACTAGACTTTATTGGTGGGATAAGAAATGATAAAAAAGAGCCAGAAATAGCCATTATAGACTGGAAAACTGGGCGAGGAATCTACAAAGAATATGATTTACAGCTTGCGAGTTACTGGGGAGCATTAAAAGAAGAAAGAGAGAAGAATAACGCACCGCTTACTTGCAGGCTTTACCTTGTCCAACTCGGGGTCAACAAATGCGGATACCGAATGGTAGAAGTCAAAGACCCGCAGGAAAAGCTAGACCAATTTCTAACCATCAAGAAAACCTTTGACTACTTGTATCCTGATTACAAACCGTATAATTATGAATTTTTAACAAGTTATAAGATATGAAACTAGAACCATATAACAAAAAAGCTAAGTGTCCAAAATGCGGGGAAACACCGGAAGATAAATATTTAACTGAGGCTTATTTTGCTTCATTAGGACTGGCAAACAGCAGCTATTATATAGAATACTTACATAAAATTAAGAGATATTGTCCCAACTGCGATTATTTCTGGTTTGAAGAACCTTTAGATAATTATAAAATTTAAACAAACAAAATGGAACAATCACAAAGCCCTCTTCCAAAAGAGGCAGTCAAAGTAGAAGTTAAGATGGGGTTCGGGGAGATGTGCCAAGCGGTGCTGGACGGTAAGAAAGCCACCCGGCTCGAGTGGGAAGGGAAAGAGAACTATGTGGTAATGAACGGCGGACAGTTGAGCCTGCACAAAGAAGACGGAACGCACCAGTGGATAATCAGCGAAGAGGATTTGCGTGCTACGAATTGGGAAATAATTAATGAAAAACAATGAAAGAAAAAATTTTAAAAGTCACAAAAAGATGGATAACCCTAAAAGAAGAAATAAGAGAAAATGTTATAAGTAAGTCTCTTGAAAGATACAAAGAAGAAAAGGGTTATCCCGACAATCATATTTTAAAAGATTATTTAGAATATTATACAGAAGACTTAATAAAGTATTTAGCTAAAAAATTTAATTTAAAAGATTAACTAAAAACAATGGAACAATCTTTAGAACAATTAGCGGGTATCGGTTCTTCATACCGACCCCAATTCAGAGTCGCAAAGGTTGATAATGGTGACAACAAGCTAGGCAAGAATGCCACGGGCGAGTTTGTGATAAAGACCAAGAATGAAGCTGGGGAGTTTCTACGAGAAAAACTAGGTAAGAATCTTGAGGGGATTGTTCTTGTAGCCAAAGCGAGATTGAGCGAGAAATACGACCCGAACAACAAGGAACCCTGGTGGACAGACGAGTTCAATCCTTTGAACCCTAACGAATTGGTAAGGATTATCAAGAACAAGATAGTCGTTAAAGAGATGACCTATAAGGAAATCAAGCACACCAACCAGTTCATAATCCAAAACACCGACGGCTCGGTCAAGAACAATTTCACCTACGTTTCCGTGGTCTATGTGAAGATTGGGTCTGAGACGCTCAAATTTGAGTTTACAGGGCGTTCACAAGGAAATTGGATAGATTACTCGTCCAAGATGAACAAAGCGGGTAAGAGCCTCCACAAGCACGTCACGAGGTTCAAGATAGTCGAGAATAAAGACGGGGGATTCGAAGCGAAGTTCTCAAGCGGGGCTAAAGTCGAAGACGAGGAGGAGATAAGGAGTAAGGTAGTAAACCTATTGGGGACTTTGGGAAGCGGGAACTTGTTGGCTCAAAGTGTTTCTACTCCTGGAATATCCGAGCCGAAGCTGGTATCCTTGCCTGATGATGAACCGTTACCGGAAGAACCCGGGGAGGATGTAAATACTTTTAAAAACGATGATGAACCAATCTCAATCCCGTTCTGATAAAGTAACCATAGATTTTATCTTAGAGCAGTTCAGGGAGTGGATAGAAGGAAAACACCCTATCAGCCAAGAGGTATGGCTGGACAGTGCCGCCAAGCTCGTAATACTCGCAGAAGACATAGACGACCAGTTGAGCGAAATGGAAGGACAGATGGCGGACAGGGAGAGGATAAGTATCGAGGAAGGGGACACCGCCGCTAAAGCCAAGATATTGAAGACGGGTAGCATAGATTACAAACTGTACCTTACATTGAAAGCAAAGAGAAAGCGGATAGACGAACATATCCGTATCGCAAAAAAACGGGAAAGACACCCAGATTTTTAATGCTCTACCTAATCACAACTAATAAACTTAAATTAAAAAAATGAAAAACTACGATTATAAAATCAGCAGTTTAGAGAGTGAACTAAAATCCCTTAAAGGAGAATTAGCTAATGCGAAAAAATTTACCCAAAAATTCTTGAATAAATGTGAAGAAAGCGGGATTACTAGAGTTAGTGTTGGTACAAGAAGCAAGAGGGTTCCCCGTACTGTGGACTGGCCGTTTGGAGTATCTGGTTCTGTTTTCCAACACCCTGCTGACGCAAGAGGAAAAAATGGTTATGTGGCTATATGGAGTGTAGTAGAAGAATTGGGAATAAGCGGAGGAGCAGGAAACTCCGCCCAACACCAAGTAAGTAATGAAAATTTAATAGAGGGCGTGTTTGAGCTTAAAGGAAAAGATTGGATAAAAACTGTTTAATAATTAAAAACAACAATGATTTACCTAATCACAATCATAGCAATAGTAATCGCAATATATCTCAAGCTTTTATTGGAAGCCGAACAGGACAGCAAAAAACACCTTTATGAACTTATTAGAGCATCAAGAAACCGGTGCCAAGTTGAATGGGAAAAAAAGAAAAAAGCCGAATATACGGTCCTCTCCCAGTCTAAGAAAATAAAGAAGCTGGAGAAAGAGAAGGACGACTATCGTGACCTTGCAATGAGAAGACAAGAGCAGTCAAGAGAAAGGAACCGGTTATTATTGCTTGACCAGCTTTATCGTCTAGAGGGGGTTTTGGGAGAATACAACTGCCAGAACGGCGGAACAAAGTGCAGATTCCAAACAAACTGTCACCGCTTAATCAGAAAGGAAATTGATATTTTAGAAAAGCCCGACACTGTGCATTTTGTAAATGTAACCTCCCGTGGTTCGCTAGGTGGAGGGTTAAAACCCCCGAAGCGATTAAAGAATAATAAAACCCCGTTATCGCCACTGGAATTTAATCAAATACAGCAAGACAAAAGGAATATCCCCGTGATAAAAGAAATAATTTATCCCCACAATCAGGATAAGAACCACGGCTGTTACCAAGTAAAGAGAAAGACGAAAACCGAACCGAAAATATGGTATAAAGAAGAACCGTCAGACAAGTGGAAAAAGTTCAATCCCGACAATAAAAAACACAGGGATTTGAAAATGACACATGTAAAAATAGATGAAGTTGTAAGTGAAAAAGACTTAATTCAAGTAAAGAGAAAGAAATGAGAACATCTGCAACACAAATGACACTCAAAAAACTACGGACAGAGGGATATTTATGCGAGATAGTGGAGAAGACAATTCCCAAATGCTTTATCAAGAAAGACCTGTTCGGATTCATAGATATTATAGCGATTAAAGGAAAAGAAGTGTTGGCGGTGCAGACCACGACAGGTTCACATTTCAGCGACAGGGCGAACAAGATATTAACTCACGACAATTATCCGCAAGTAAAAGCCCTTGGTTGGAAGATAGTGGTTCACGGGTGGCGTAAAATAGGCGAGAGGGGCAAGAGAAAACTTTGGGCTTGTAAAGAAATAAACCTATGACAAAAGCACAACTGATGGAACAGATGCTGGACAACGGCATCCACTCCTGCGAGGTAAGGTTCAAAGGTTGCACCCACGCACTGTATTTAACACCTGCCCACCGTGAAAAAAGATTATTTTACAGGAAAAGACCCGAATTATTATGGACGTTTGAAAATGTTGTAATGTGCTGTATCCCGTGCCACCAAAAGCTGGAAGCGAGCAGAGAATTAACAGAAGAAATATTTAATAAACTAAGACCTAACCCCCATGAAACCAACTAAAGAGAAAGAGAATAAAAAAGCACAAGAAGAATTACTAGAAGAATATCGCAAAGAAGCCGAAAAATTAAACAAAAAACGCAAGGACGTTGCAACGCTTACGGGCTGGATATGCCCCAGATGCGGAAAGGGAAATTCGCCCTATAATCTAACCTGCCCTTGTGTTATGGGAAATCCGCTACCTTATTTACCAAACCCATATACACACCCACCATATACACCCTGTTATCCCTCAACATACATAGGAAACCCGCTAGCAGGGCAAATACAATAGTCAGTCTAGCCATCCCTTAACTAAATAATAAACTAATGAAGATGAAGGAAAAAAATAAAATAAAACTTATGAGAATCGCTACAATATTAAGGCAACTGTATTCAAATGGAACGATAAACGGCGAAGAAAACGTGGCGATAGTAAACATAAAAGCTCTGAACAATTTAGGAGAAGAAATAGAACAAATAATAATGGACGAACTAAATAACAAACTAACTAAATAACAATGAGTAAACTAAAAAGAGCTTTAATACTAGCAACCCCGATTATATTTTTCTTTCTGCCGCTTTTATGGGTTAGCTGGAAAGTTGTGTTGGCAATTTTCGTAATGATGACTGGTTTAAGATTTGAAGACGCTCTAATAAAATGGGAAGAAAAGAATAAAGTAAAAGATATGCTTAATTACCTAAAAAAATAACAATGAGTAAAGAGAAAGAAGAAAAATTAAAAAAACTTGGCAAGGAGCTTATAGAAATTCAGGTTTCCCGCTCGCTAGGAGTATTATTGCCCGAAGACGTTGAAAGAGTGCAAGAAATAAGAAAAGAATTGGCAGAATTAGAACTTAGTTAATCCCCTCCAATTTTATCTTTAATAACAAGTAAGATGAAAAAGCTACTAAAAATTTTACTGTTAGCAACCCCGATTATATTTTTATTTCTGCCGCTTTTGTGGGTTAGTTGGAAAATTGTATTAGCGATTTATGTAATGCTGGTAGGTTTAAGATTGGAAGATTCGCTCAAAAAATGGAGAGAAAAAGAAAAAATAGAAGATTTATTTAACTAATAATATACCCCTATGACCCCACCAAAGGAAGAAGAAAGAGTAATAATGGACGAATTTAATGGCGGAAAAACCGCAAGAAAATTAGTTGAAGAAGGATTTGATGTGTCGCCTAACACACTAGAAGAAGAAACCTTCTCAACTTACACGACAGCCAAACAAGAGCCATTAAACATTAAAACCTTGAGAAAGGCAGCAATGTCAATCCAAAAAATGAAAGAACCAGAGTTGCCTAAGGGTTTGGGGTGGTTTACTAAAATTATGGCGAGATTCGGATGGCACAGAAAATATGAGATTATTATTTTTGACAAGGAGCAGTTCAGAAGGAATATTTTTAACATCAATCCCCATGTCTAAAATCACACTAGAAGAAGAAAAGGAAGAATATTTCGGAATCGGCGTGAAAGAATTTAAAAAAATCTTACAAAACGCCTCCGATAAAAGCCAAATAGAACAGCTGAATATGTTTGAAAAATCAGTCAGGAACTCCACCCTAGATGAAGTAAAGGAAGCAGTGGAGAAGATGAAAGAAGAAGTTTATATTCAGGTAGGTTTTTCGTGCAAGATGTATAAATCAGGAGAATTTTCAAACCCAAAAAGATTACCAGAAAAAATAACTGTTTTAATAAACAAGCCAGACCTTTTAGCTTTAATTGATAAACTAAGGAAATGAACTTTAAAGAACACAAAAAAAAATTACTAGAAGACCCAGAGTTCCGAAAAGAATATGAAAGATTTGACCTGTGGTTTGAAATTGAACAGAAAATTTTGGAATGGCGTAGTATTATTAAAAAAATAATCTCTAAACTAAGGAAGTGAAAGGAATTATAAAAATACCAATCAGTGAAGTGTGGGAATTAGTGGATAAGCCACACAGGTTTTTTTCAACGCTGAGGGAAGAAGTTGAGAAACTACCAGTAGGTGAGTATGACTTATTAGATTTTGACGAAGAAACCAAGAAAGAAATAGTAGATATGATAGAAAAAATCAGACAAACAGGGAAGATTTATTAGCACCTTTAGTATTGTTTTTTGGGCAGTGGCGAATAGGGGGATATATCTTGTGTAGGCACAAGGTTGAGGAAGACAAAGTAAGGAGACGTGGCGGTTTCCCGAAGGAGAACTTCCAAAAGGCGGATGTTTCTAAATGCCAAATCCCCGTTAATACGCCATATTTCTCCCTATTCCCCTGCCTGCCCAAAGATTAATACTAATAAGTAATTTTAATAAAATGGGAACGTACGAAGACAAAATCCACGGGTTCCGCAAGCAGATAGATGCTTGTATCCAAGTGGCGGAGGACGATATGAACTCCGATTCAAGTGACAAGCCAGATTACAAGCGTGAAATGGCTTTAGTGCGAACAAAGCTCCAAGAAGCTAAAATGTGGGCTGGAAAGTGCCTAGAGAGAATCGGAAGCGAACTGCCCAAAGAGTTTCAGGACAAGGCTTAGTGCTAACTCACTGGAGGGGTGAGATTAATACTAAAGACAAACAAGATGAAGAAAATTAAAATAGATAAAACAAGCACAGATAAAGCAGTATTTATAACAATAGATGGAACATCTGATATTGGTAAGTCGCTAATAATAATTGCTGAAAAAATTAATGAGATAATTGATTTTTTAACTAAACAAGATGACTTACATTGACCTAAAAACAGGAAAACCAGAAGGTATGCCAAACTATCCCAACAATGAACCAACCCCAATGACTAAAGACTATTTCGCAAAAGCAGAAAAAGAAGATTTTATAAAATGTCTCATAGAAATAATCGGCGAGTTCAATGAATATATTAATAAAGAAAACGCAGAAATAGACAAAATGTGCCGAATATTGTCTAGTAAGGGCAGTGTTGTTATAAGTCCCCACCATCTAACAAGTGATTTTAATGAATTCCAAAAATTTTTAGCTAATAAAATAACAGG
>Ga0265297_10002964_pt1 | contig 32335 bp, 35 predicted proteins | sample Munlanlwell13791_FD_192502 | JGI IMG/M metagenome (GOLD analysis project Ga0265297, IMG submission 192502) | Leachate microbial communities from a municipal landfill in Southern Ontario, Canada - Leachate well 137-91 | ecosystem: Engineered > Solid waste > Landfill > Unclassified | place...
GATGATTTTACCTTGCTCAGGGTCCCGGTCAAGGCGCAGAGTACAGGCTTTCCGGAAACGGAGATAATCGATCTTAAAAAAACGGATCGCCTGAGAGAAGATCCGATTATCACAGGAAGACTCTTTACGGCTATAAGAGAGGAGCTTGATAAAAACAATAAAGTAATCATATTTTTAAATAAAAGAGGATACAGCAACTTTGTAATATGCAATAAATGCGGTAATGTCCCCAGATGTCCGGCATGCGATCTTTCCTATAGTTACCACAGCGATCCCGGAAAACTGGTATGTCACCACTGCGGCAGAGAGCAAGATTACGACGGGAAATGCCCCGTTTGCGGTGCGGACAATATCTTTTTATATGGTACCGGAATACAAAAGGTCCAGTCGAAGCTTCAGATGAGATTTAAAGATACACCTGTACTCAGAATGGATTCGGACGTGACAGTGAAAAAGAAATCGCACCAGGAAATACTGAAGAAATTCATCTCTCCGGGAGGTTCGATTCTTATAGGTACACAGATGATAGCCAAGGGGCTCGATATCGAAGATGTCACACTGGTGGGGATCATCAATTGCGACAGTATGCTTGGACTTCCGGATTATCACATGAATGAAAGGGTTTATCAGCTTATGACCCAGGTATCCGGAAGAGCAGGAAGGAAGAAAAAGAAAGGCAGGGTAATAATCCAGACATATAATCCCGAAAGCAGTATCATAGAAAACATACTTGCAAATGATTATGAATCATTTTACCGGCAGGAACTGGAAAACAGAAAGGAATTGAAGTATCCTCCTTTTTCCAATTTAATAAATATTATAATTTCAGGAAAAGATGAGAATAAAGTAAAAAAAGATGCAGGGGAATTTTTTAACAGGGTAAGCGAAGCCGCCGGAGATTGCTGCAGTATACTCGGGCCCGCGCCAGCACCATTTAATAAAATAAATTTATTTTACAGATGGCATATAATAATAAAATCCGGAAATATGGATTTTTTAAATGAAACACTGGCAGAAATATTAAAAAGATTTAAAAAATCCGGCGAAAATAAGATAATTATAGATGTGGATCCGGTATGGATCCTATAAATTGGGGAAGGCATAATGGGAAAGGTATAAAATGGCAGTCAAAGGAATCAGAAAAATAGGCGATCCGGTTTTAAGAGAAAAAAGTAAAAAAGTGGAAAATACGGATAAGCTTACCAGTCTTGTCAGGGACATGGTTGATACATTAAAAGAAGAAGGTGCGGTGGGTCTTGCTGCTCCGCAGATAGGCATAACCAGAAGAGTTATTGCTGTTAATTTTAATGACAGGATCAAAGTGTTTGTAAATCCGGAAATAGAAGTTCTTGGCAGGAAGAAAATAGAGAGTAATGAAGGATGCCTGAGTATTTATTCCATAAAAGATTTCAATGTCAATAGATTTTCAAAAGTCAAAGTAAAGGCAAAAGATCCCAAAGGTAATGATATCGTAATTGTAGCCGAGGATTTGCTGGCAAGGGTATTTCAGCATGAAGTCGATCATCTGGATGGCATATTATTTATAGATCGTCTTGACCGGAAATCAAGAAGGGAACTGCTTACAAAGATCAATGAGATCAAATCAAATATTGTAAAATAAGGAGACTTCTTTGAAAATATTATTTTTTGGTTCTTCCGAGTTTTCGGTGCCTTTCCTGGAAGAAATAAATAAATCAAAACATAACGTATCACTGGTTGTAACCACTGCCGATAAGCCTGCGGGCAGGGGAAGAAAGACCGCTCCCAATGTTGTAAAAAGCAAAGCCATCGAATTGGGGCTCGATTTTATACAGATAGAAAAGTTTGACGATAGTTTTTTCGATAGGTTTACCGGATTGGAGCTTGACGCAGTAGTGGTAGCTTCTTTTGGAAAGATATTTCCCGGAAAATTGTTTGAGCTGACAGATGCACTGTGGTTCAATGTGCACCCTTCGCTTCTTCCGAAATACAGAGGTCCCACACCTATTATAAGTACACTGCTGAACGGAGACAAAGTAGGAGGAGTCAGTATAATCGAGGTGATACCGGAAGTGGATAAAGGCGGAATATATGAACAGGTAAAGTTCGGAGTAGAAATAGATGATAACCTGGACAGTCTGGAGAGAAAATCGGTAGAATTTGGAAAGCTTCTTCTTATTAAAGTACTCGACCTTGCGGAAATCGAAAAGATAAAGCCATATCCACAGGATGAGAAAAATGCTACTTTTAGTTATAAAATCACAAAAGATGACCTTAAGATAGGCTGGGACAGCAGCGCAGAGAAAATAGTAAACAGGATCAGGGCTTTTAGCCCGAAGCCGGGAGCTTATTTTCTCTGGAAAGGTTTAAGGATCAAAATACTTAAGGCAGCTGTATTAAATGGTTCGCCAGTCAATGCCTATCAGGATAATTTCAAGATCGATAAATCAAGGATTGATAAAAATAAGAAAAACGGTCTCGTACTTGCAGCTGATAAGAAAACAGGAATCCTTGTCAGATGTAACAATAATGAAACCGTAAAAATAGAGCTGCTGCAGCCACAGGGTAAAAAGACAATGTCTTCAGTTGATTTTATCAACGGATATAGACTCGAGGCTGGTGAGAGTTTTGAATGAAAAAAAAGCCAAAAAAAGAAACAGGAAAAGAACCGGTATCAACCCGCGTAAAGTTGCCCTGCTTATCCTGATCCAATATTTTAAAGAAAGAAAATCCTTAAAAGACATAATAAACAGTTTCTTTGAAATTTACGAATTATCCGGACTTGACAGGCGCTTTATTTTTAATATCGCCAAGGGCACGGTAAGATATTACTTAAAAATCGATTTTGTTATTTCTTTATTTTCAGATAGGGATATAAAAGATATCGATTTTACAGTAATAAATATTCTGCGCATGGGAATTTATCAGTTGATGTATATGAATAAAATTCCGTCTTATTCAACAGTCGATGAAAGTGTAGAGCTAGCCAGGAAAAACGCTTCAATATCATCCTCTAAATTTGTAAATGCAATACTTCGTAAAATAAGTTCAATTCCTGATATAGATTCATCTGTAAACGGAGAGATTAACAAGCTTATAAAAAACGAAACCGACCGGATCAGTATTAAGTACTCCTATCCGGACTGGCTGATAAAATACTGGGCCGAATGGTATGGGATAGAAAAAACTACTCTTATTTGCAGGTCGTTTAATGAAAATCCACATACTTATCTAAGATTCAATAAAGATAAAATCACCGGAGAAGAAGTATCGAAAGAGTCCGGTATAAAGCCAATTGTATCTCATAATGACATATTGCCCGGTTCCGTAGAAGTCTCCAGTGTTGCCGATATTTCAGAAACCGGTATTTACAGGAAAGGACTTATTTCGGTCCAGGATCTGTCTTCTCAGATAGCGGTAAGATATTTTATAAATCCACGGGAGGGTGAAAAAATACTTGACACTTGCGCCGCCCCAGGAGGCAAAGCAATATATATGTCTGAATTGGCCGGGGAGGGCGGAGAAGTAATTGCAGTTGATATAAGCAGAAAGAGGTTAAAAGTATTGGAGGATAATCTCAAAAGATTAAATATAAAAAATGTGAAACTCTTAGAAGCAGATGCAGCCAGGCCTGGTTTTTTAAAAAAGTACAGAGACACCGGGAATAATAAAAGCTTTAAAAGCCCATGCATAGCTAAAGGGACATCTGATAATTATGCCGGCTATTTCGATAAGATTTTAATCGATGCACCCTGCAGCGCTTTTGGAACTATCTCCAAGAATCCTGATGCAAAATACAATAAGACAATGGATGATCTGGTGCGGCTTTCGGAGCTTTCATTTAGAATGATCGCAAATTGTGATACTTATTTAAAAACCGGAGGAAGAATAATTTTTTACACCTGTACACTTTCACCCATAGAAAATCAACAGGTAATAGAACGGTTTTTAAAAGAATTTAAGGGGAAATATACAATTGATAAACCTGAAATTCCGGACGTGTTGATATCAGTTTTATATTCAAAAGATAATGTGATGGAAAAAAATAAAAAAATCTGCCCGGAAATTATGCCGTATTATTTTAAAAGTGAAGCCGGCTTTGCCTGCAACCTCGTAAAGAAGTCATAAGTTTTTTAAAAAATCATGAATTATTTTATAAATTGATTATTTACTTCAATTGACAAAGGCAGTAGCATGGGATTATTGGTAAATCATTTGCCCGCCATAAATTTTAATAGAATAAATACGGTCTATAAACATGGATAAACTATATTTTAAAAAAGCAGAAAAGAAAGATGCTGCTATTCTGGCTGAGTATCGTTTTAAAATGTTTGACGATATATTTACGGAAGACAATCTGAGTGAAGGAAAGGCTGAGATTGTTGAGAAGTGTAACCGCTATTACCTGGACGACATAGGCAACAAGAGCCATTACAGCATTATTGCATTTATTGATAAGGCAGCCGTTGGATGCGGAACTATACTTCTTGAGGAGAGACCACCCAGTCCCAGGCATAAGACAAATAGATCGGCTTATATTTTAAATATCTATGTTGATGCCGGGCACCGCGGCAAGGGTATCGCAAAGAAGATCATGGAACACTTACATGAATATGCCAGAAGTAAAGATGTTAGAAGGATAGGCCTTCATGCTTCGCGGTTTGGCCATGGATTGTATAAAAAGATGGGGTATAAAATAAACGAGTTCTATCTTGAGATGGAACTTTAAACAATTTTTTTAACGTTACCGGAAGACAGGCAGCTGGTACAGATATTCATAGTCTTTACCTGACCCTCATATTCAACCCTGGTCTTATGTACATTTGGTTTAAAGATTCTTCTGGTTTTTTTATGTGAATGACTGACATTATTTCCAAAAGATGTTTTCTTACCACAAATTTCGCATAATCTGGACATTTTTTTCTCCTGCATTCTCCTTTATGTTTTTAAAATACTAAATCCCGGAGAATATTTATTTTAATTAATATATGAACCAGGAAGGAATATTAGCATTTTATTGCTTACTTTTCAAGGTGAATCGGAAAGTAAATATAAAAAGTAATCATACGTAAAAATAGAAACATTTTTTAATAAGTGAAGTCTTAAGGAATATAGAAAATATCGGAGTTTTGAAGTGCAGCATTAATTAAATAGAAATGTAGCAGGTTCTGATATAAAATATAAAAATATTTAATATTTTGATCCTGAAAACGGTGAGAGCTATGGTTAATAAAATAAATGACAGGGATTTAAAAAAAGTCATTGATATTATAATAGAAAATTTTAAGGAAAATGAAGCAAAGATTAATGATATGAATGTGTTTCCTGTCCCTGATGGGGACACCGGTACCAATATGCTGCTTACTTTAAATTCAATAAGGGAAGAACTATCAAAGATCAATGATTTTTCCGTAAAAAGTGTTCTGGAAAAAGCTTCATTTGGAGCATTGATGGGAGCCAGAGGAAATTCCGGTGTGATATTATCTCAAATACTTAAAGGTTTTTTTGATATTATAATAAAATATGACAGCGTTAGTATAGAAGTAATAAGAGAGGCATTAAAATCCTCAAGGAATCTGGCCTATGATTCTGTACAGGATCCAACCGAAGGGACCATGCTTACGGCCATAAAAGATATTTGTGAATTTGTTTATGATTCAACCAGTGATACCGATAAAATAGAACTGACCGAACTCCTGGATAAAATTATTTTAGAAACCGAGAAATCTGTTGAAAGAACCACTTTTCTTCTGCCTGTCCTTAAAAAAGCAGGTGTGGTTGATGCCGGAGCACAGGGGATCCTGGATATACTGGTTGGAACGAAAAAAGCTCTTACAGAAATTGGCAGCATAAATAAAAAATTAGAGAGGTCGCTTATAAAAGTAGGAGAGAGTGCATCCTCCGGGCCGAACAGCAGTGGCGGCAAGAGCGGCAATAAGTCAAAAGGAAATAATCCGGGAGACGGATCGATGATGAATTTACCTGATGAAGAAAGTGATAATCTGAAGAAAGTAAAAAGAAACTATGAGATTAAATACACTTATTGCACCGAATTCATATTAAAGGGCAGTGGTATAAATATAGAGAGATTAAGGGAAAGAATTGAAAGCTTTGGAGACAGTGCACTGGTAGTCGGTAATGAAAATCTGGTAAAGATACATGTACACACAAATCACCCTCATAAGGTTCTGAGAAGAGCGCTCCATGAAGGCACACTTCACGGTATCCAGATCAACAATATGGAGGATCAGAGAACCGAAGCGGCAGGAAAAGAAGAAACGACCTCAGAGAAGCCAGAAGAAAGAAGGACTCTTATAGCAATAGTAAACGGTGAAGGGCTGGAGGGAGTGTTTAAAAGTATCGGGGTGGATATTATCGTAAGCGGCGGGCAAAGCATGAATCCATCAACCTACGATATAGTAAAGGCCATAAACAGTACCGAAGCTTCCGAAGTCATTATATTCCCAAATAATAAAAACATCATACTGACCGCAAATCAGGCTAAAAAAATCGTAAGAAAAAAAAGTATTTATGTAATATCCACAAGAAGCATACCGGCAGGGATATCGGCAGTACTCCGGTATAATCCTGACGCAGGCATGGAAGAAAATATATCCAATATGGAAGAAGCTGCTAATAAAACTAAAGACGGAGAGGTGACCCGGGCAGTTAGAGATGCAAATCTTATGGTTGGAGAGATAAAAAGGGGAGAATATATAGGACTTTCGAATGGTAAAGTCAGAATAATATCCGATAACGTTGTTGATGCAGCTGTTGACCTTATAAGAGATATTTCAGATTCCACCGAGGAAGTCATCACTTTTTATACGGGTAAGGATAATAAACCGGAAGATATTGAGAGTATTAAAAAAAAGATTAAAAAATATTTTCCCAGGTTGGATATAGAAGTACATAAGGGTGAGCAGCCCTTATATCCTTATATATTTTCAATAGAATAATTTTTTATATGGTGATGAGCTATTAGAGTTATTTCTGGTAAATACAAGAGCAGAAAGTTAAAACCTCCATCTGATTATAAAATTAGACCCACTTTAGATAACGTAAAAGAAAGCATCTTCAATGTTATCGGAAGCAGAATAGAAGAGGCAAATGTACTGGACCTGTTTGCCGGAACAGGTTCGCTGGGAATCGAATCCTTAAGCAGAAACTGCAGCTTTGTATTTTTTGTTGACAATAGTTTTGAATCAATCAAGCTTATAAGCTATAATGTCAACTGCTTAAAAATCGAGGATGAAAAATATAAGATAATTAGAAGCGAAGCCCCGGATTTTTTGCGGTCTTATACAGGCCCCGGGTGGGATATAATTTTTATAGACCCTCCATACAAAATTGAAAGTGGTATAATGAGGGAAATATTTAACATCTTATCAGAAAAAAAGATTACGCGGGCCGATACGCTGATAGTATATGAATATTTTTTCAAGAAAGATATCGAAAAAGAAACGGAAAATTTGAGAAACATCAAGCAATCACATTTTGGAGATAAAAAAGTGGTTTACCTATCTCCTTTTCAAAATTAAGAGACAGGACCCAATATGGAAAAAATAGCGTTATGCCCTGGAACCTATGATCCATTGACGGAGGGACATAAGGATGTAATTGAAAGGTGTTCAAAAATTTTTAGCAAAGTAGTAGTGGCCATATCTAAAGATACCAGGAAAAAACCGTTTTATACTCCTGAGAAAAGAGTTGATTTTGTAAAGAGGGCACTGATAAATCTGGGAAATATAGAAGTGATTGTGTTCGAAGGGCTGCTTGTGGATCTGGCGAAAAAAGTAAAAGCCACGGTCATAGTGAAAGGGCTCAGGGCTATTTCGGATTTTGAATATGAATTTCAAATGGCGCAGATAAATAAAAAGTTAAATCCTGAAGTAGAAACAATGTTTATGGTCACTAATCCCAGATTTGCATACCTGAGTTCAAGTGCCGTAAAGGAAGTAGCAAGGTTCAAAGGCTGTATAAAAGGACTGGTTCCTAAAGAAATAGAGAAGGATATAGTAGAAAGTTTTAAATAAAAATTCTAAGTAAAAAATAGGGAGAATAGCATGAATGCATTCGAAATTGTGGATCGGATCGAAGAGCTTCTGGACAAGAGCAGAAGAATTCCGTTTTCATCCAATATTATTGTCAATGAGAACGAAATATATGATCTGCTGGATGAATTAAGAAACATACTGCCGGAAGAATTCAAGCAATCCAGATGGATCGTAAAGGAAAGAGAAAATATGATTGAAGAGGCCAAAAGATATTCTGAAAGAATAATAAAGGAAACGAAAGAAAAAGCAGAAATCCTGGTTAGTGAAACCGAGATACTTAAGAATGCCAGTAAAAAATCAGAGGAATTAATGTCCGCAGTGGAAGCCAGGGCCAGAACAATCAGACTGGAAGCCGAAGATTATGCCGATGAAAAGCTGGCGAACCTTGAAGCAATTTTACATAAATTGTTGACTGCTATCGAAAAAGGAAGAGAACAATTCACAAGTACAATGGGAACAGGCGAAAAATAATATTATTGAATAAATAATTTTTTGTGATATATTTATGTATTTGTGTTTACTTATAACAAGTTTGTAACAAAATATTCAGGAGGTTATAGCAGTGGCGCTTCCAAAAAGAAAAACATCCAAATCCAGACGGGATAAGCGTAGGACCCATGACCGGTTAAAAGCAGTAAATGTCGTCGAATGCCCGAGATGCCATAGTAAAAAGATATCACATAGAGTCTGTGCAAATTGTGGATATTATGCCGAACATGAAATAATCATATTTGAAGACAAGGGCAAAAAGAAAGAAAAGAAAGAAAAGAAAGAACCGGAAAAAGCAAGCAAAGAGAAATAAGATATAGGGAAACTGGGATTGGAGGTATATTTTGAGTTTGCGAAATTTTTTTTGTCCCGATTCTGTAGCAATAATAGGAGCTGCCAGAGAGGAAGAAAAAGTAGGCCACGCAATCCTCGATAATATTATAAGCTCAGGATTCAAAGGTAAACTATTTGCCATAAATCCTAAGGCTGATGAAATTCACTGCATTAAATGCTATCCTTCCATTTTAAATGTTCCTGGAGATGTAGATCTGGCTATAATAGTTATTCCTGTACAGTGTGTGCTCCAGGCTCTGGAAGAATGTTCCAGGAAAAAAGTTAAATGGGCCATTGTTATTTCTGCAGGATTCAAAGAAACGGGAGCAGAAGGTGCAAAAAAAGAAAGCCAGCTGATGGCAAAAGCCAGGGAGTATGGCATCAGGATACTTGGACCCAATTGTATGGGGATAATCGATACGGAATGTCCGATAAATGCAACTTTTTCGCATCTAATGCCGCCCAGAGGCAATATAGGTTTCATATCACAATCAGGTGCGCTGGGCAGTTCGATACTGGACTGGGCGAAAACCAAAAAGATCGGGCTTTCTAAATTTGTATCACTTGGCAATAAGGCAGATATTTCTGAAAATGATTTGTTTGATGATTGGGAAAGTGATGAAAACACCAGGGTCATCACAGCATATCTTGAGGGTGTAGTAAATGGCAAACAGTTCATCAAAATTTCTTCACGGGTATCAAAAAAGAAACCAATAATCGTTGTTAAATCAGGAAATACAGATGCCGGAGCAAGAGCAGTATCATCTCATACCGGTACTCTTGCCGGCTCTGCAAAAGCTTATGAGGCGGCTTTTAAACAGGCCGGAATCATAAGAGCAAATACTATAAGAGATCTTTTTAATTACGCTACGGCTTTTTCTTATCAACCATTGCCTAAAGGTAAAAAAGTTGCAATAATAACAAATGCGGGCGGTCCAGGCATTATGGCTACAGATGCCTGTGAAAAAAATAATATATCACTGAGCAGTTTGAGCAAAGAAACTCTGAATAAACTAAAGGAATTTTTACCGGAAGCGGCAAATTTTTATAATCCGATAGATGTACTTGGAGATGCACAGGCAGACAGATACAGGAAGGCCCTGGAAGTAGTTATAAAAGATGATAATGTCAATGCTCTAATCGTACTTCTTACGCCGCAGGCGATGACCCAGCCTTTAGAAACCGCAGAAGCAGTTCTGGAAGTATTTAATAAAAACGACAGGAGTATCCCGGTAGTAACAAGTTTTATAGGTAGTTCTGAAGTCGAGAAAGCAGTAAAGTTTTTAACCGAAAACAATATTCCAAGTTTTGATATTCCTGAGGAAGCGGTGGATACGTTGAAAGTCATGATGGAGCATACCGATTGGAAATCCAGATTGAGTTTCCCTATAGAAAAATTTGATGTTGACAGGGAAAAAGTTAAAAAAGTGTTCAAGAATTGCAGAGTTGAAGATAGATTGGAACTCGGAGAATTGGAAGCAAGAGAAATTTTAAATGCCTATGGCATAAGGATACCGAAAGCTGAATTAGCCTCAGATATAGACGCAGCAAAAGAAATTGCAAAAAGAATAGGATATCCTCTGGTACTTAAAATCGTTTCTCCGAATATTTTGCATAAGACCGATGTTGGCGGCGTAAGGATCGGGATAGAAAATGAAAAAGAACTTGAGAAAAGTTACGATGATATTATTTTTAATGTAAGAAAATATATGCCTGATGTCGATATTCGCGGTGTTCTGATTCAGGAATTTATTAAGGATAAAAAAGAAACTATTATTGGTATTAGCGAAGATTCGCAATTCGGGCCCATGATTATGTTTGGGCTCGGGGGAATATATGTCGAAGCATTAAAAGATGTTTCATTTAGAATAGCTCCTTTAAGCAGACATGAAGCCGCCGAGATGATAGAAGAAGTAAAGACCGTTAGTCTACTTAAAGGAACAAGAGGCGAAGATCCGTCAGATATCGAAAGCATAATCGAAATCATGGTTAGAGTTTCCCAGCTTGTCATGGATTTTCCAGAAATCGTGGAAATGGATATAAATCCTTTGTTCGTAAAAAAACAGGGAGAAGGGTCCATAGCTGGAGATGCAAGAATTAGGATAGGAGGTTAAAATGATGCCGTTATTTTTTATTTCAAACCAGCCTTTTTCAGGAAAGAGTTCGATGTGTGTGGGCGTAGGAAAAGCATTTGCTGAAAAAGGTCTGAAAGTAGGATATATGAAACCGGTAGGGACTCTGCCAACACGGGTGAGCGGGATTACCACAGATGAAGATGCCCAGTATATATCAAACATACTTGACGTAAAAGAAAAACTTGAAGACATATGCCCGGTTGTGATTACCCAGCAATTCATCAGGGAAGGTTTGAGTGATCAGAATTTTTCCATGGGATTCATTGATTTAATTGATAAAGCTTATAAAAGGATTCAAAAAGATAAGGATATTATGATATTGGAAGGGGCCAAAAGCATAGAAGACGGTTACTTCCTGGGGATATCCGCGAAAAAAATTTGTGAAAAACTTGATGCCAGAGCTGTTCTGGTCATTAAATATGACTCTGAAATCGTAGACCAGGTACTTTATGCAAAGGAACTGCTGAATGATTGCCTGGCAGGAATAATTATAAATTGGGTACCAAGAAATCAAATAGATTTTCTTGAAGAACTGGTAATTCCATATCTCGAGAAAAATAAAATAGAAATCTTTGGACATATAACCTCTGACAAGATGCTGTCTTCTGTAAGCGTAAGGGAAATGGCCGAACTATTAAATGGCCAGATAATTTGTGCCGAAGATAAAGTAGATGAGCTGGTAGAAACATTTATGGTCGGAGCAATGGGCCAGGAACAGGCATTAAAGTTTTTCAGAAGAAAAACCAATAAAGCGGTTATAACAGGCGGTGATAGGGCAGATGTTCAGCTGGCAGCGCTGGAGACCCCTACAAAATGCCTTATACTCACCGGTAATTTCCAGCCAAGTACCGTTGTCCTGGGGAGAGCCGAGGAATTGGGCGTACCTATGATTCTGGTAAATTTCGATACTCTTACTGCAGTAGAAAAAGTCGGAGAAATAATCGGTCATGTAAGGTTTCATGAGATTAAAAAGATAAATAAGATAGTAGATGTGGTACGAGAGTATATAAATATAGACAGATTACTGGAAATATCAAAAAAATAGCCACAGCCAATGATCTAATATGGAAAAGTTCGATTCGAATAATTATTCAATCATTATAGATGCGATGGGCGGGGATTTTGCTCCTGAAGAGATAGTAAAGGGTTCAGTGGAAGCCAGAAAAGACTATGGAGCAAAAATCAAACTTGTGGGAAATCCTGATAAGATAAAAAAAGCGGCAATTTCCGGCAGTCTGGATCTCGACGGTATAGAGATTGTTCCCAGTTCCCAGGAAGTAGGAATGTGTGAATTTCCCTCGGAAGTATTAAAGAAAAAAAAGGATTCCTCGATCTTTATAGGTTCGCAGCTTGTATCCCAGGGTAAAGGAAATGTTTTTATCTCAGCCGGTAATACCGGTGCTGTAATGGCATGTTCCCTTTTCAACATGAAAAGAATAGAAAATGTATACAGGCCAGCTATTGCTGTAGTTATACCACTGGGGGATAAAAAGTTTGTATTGATTGATGCCGGTGCAAATGCCGATTGCAAGCCTCCTTATCTAAAGCAATTTGCCATTATGGGAAAAATTTATTCCGAAAATATTTTAGGAATAAAGAATCCAAAAGTTGCTCTGGTCAATATAGGTGAAGAGGAAAAGAAGGGGAACGAATTAAGCGTCGAGAGTTATAAATTACTCAAGGATTATCCGGGCATCAACTTTATCGGAAACATTGAAGGCAGAGAACTGTTTGAAGGGAGAACAGATGTCGCCGTGTGCGACGGTTTCGTAGGAAATGTGATATTGAAACTGGTAGAAGGAATGGCAAATTTCTTTTTCGGTGAAATAAAAAATATCCTGAAATCAGGCACAATGGCAAAACTTTCAGCACTGGTATTGAAGGGTTCTCTTGTAAATATGAAGAAAAGATTTGATTACGAAGAGTATGGAGGTGCACAACTTCTGGGATTAAACGGACTTGTAATTATTGCCCACGGAAGTTCAAAATCCAGGGCGATTAAAAGTGCAGTAAGAGCTGCTACCGAGAGCCTGAAAAATAATTTGACAAGTAAGATCAGTGAAGAAATCAATAATATAAATTAATAATATAAAGAAAAAACAAAAGCAAAAGGAGTAAGAATGGGAAATTTTGACGAGCTTAAAAAGGTTTTGATTGAAGTGCTGGGTGCAAAGGAAGAAGATATTAAAGCTGAAAGTAAATTTGTTGATGATCTGGGAGCTGACTCACTGGATTTAGTAGAACTAATTATGGCATTAGAAGATAAATTCGAAATAGAAATAAGCGATGAGGATGCCGAAAAGATTATCTCAGTAAAAGATGCACTTGATTACATAGAAACTAATTCCAAAAAATAGTTTTGGAATCGGTGGATAACCCTTATGTCATATTAGCCGGGTGGCGAGATTTTTCCATGAAAAATAACGAAGAAGTCTTATGTACAAGAGTAAAGAACTGGTTAAAAAAACTGGGAATCGATGCCCCGAATCCGGGTATATATATACAGAGCCTGACTCACAGATCTTTTGCACGCCAGATAAATATTCAGTCACGGGGTAACGAACAGCTGGAATTTTTAGGTGACAGTGTGCTGTCCTTAATTATCACATCGTATTTATATAAAAAATACGGCGATTTAACGGAAGGAAAGATGGCAAAGATAAGGGCAGCCCTGGTAAGCAGAAGGACACTTTTTCAAATAGCAGGAGAAATAAAGATAGACAGGTATATACTTTTAAGCGAGAATGAGGAATCCTGCAAAGGTAGGAAAAAGATATCTATTTTAGCCAACAGCCTGGAAGCTCTTATCGGTGCCATTTATATAGATAAGGGAATGGAATTTGCAATGGACTGGGTTTTGGGAAGATATAGAGAAAAGATCGAGGAAAATATCAAAACTCCGGAAATCACTGATTACAAAACCTACCTTCAGGAAATTATTCAGGCTGATTACTCCAAACTTGCAAAATATAAGCTCGTCAGATCCAATGGGCCCGATCATAATAGATCTTTCTTCTCGGTTGTAACTATTGATGACAGGGTAATCGGAGAAGGTAAAGGGAAGAGTAAAAAAGATTCCGAGCAGGATGCTGCAAAAAATACTTTGAATGCTCTCTATAAACTAAATTTATAATTTTATATCCTGGGAATTAAATTTGTATCTAAAAAACATAACACTCCGCGGTTTTAAATCTTTTAAAAATAAAAGCCAATTATTCTTTGAGCCTGGCATAAGCGTTATTGTGGGACCCAATGGAAGCGGTAAAAGCAATGTAGCCGATGCTATCTCATGGGTCCTGGGCGAACAAAGTCCCAGGTCCCTGCGGGGAAGCTCGATGGGAGATGTAATTTTTAAAAGTAAGAATGAAGAAATGGCTATTGCCGAGGTATCACTGCTTTTCGATAACTCCAATAAATCATTCGATACCGAATTCAGAGAGGTTAAATTTACGAGAAGAGTTTTTTCCCGCGGAGGAAGTGAATATTTTATAAATTCCTCACCCTGCAGACTGTTGGATATCCAGGATCTTACCGCTGATAGTGGTATAGGCAAGGGCCTGCATATTATTATAAATCAGGGTCAGATCAATGAAATTGCCATTCTTAAACCTATCGAAAGGAAAGCCATAATCGATGAGGTACTGGGGATATCGAAACATAAAAACAGAAGAGATAAATCCATAAATAAACTCCAAAAGGTCAAAAATGATATCGAAAGAATAGACGATCTGATGGAGGAAATAAAAAGAACCATGGATCCCCTCGAAATCGAAGCAAAAAAGGCTCAGAGATATGCAGAAATTTCAAATCTTCTGAAAAGTGAAGAAATATCCCTGTTTATTGCTCATCTTAACAGGTTAAATAATGAATGGGAAGATGAAAATGAATCATATAATAAAAATAAAGACAAGATAAAAGAAATCGACAGCAATATTTCTATTATAGAAAAAGAAAAAAATGATTTTTTAAAGGAAACCGTTAAAAGCCGGGATGAGTATGAATCCTGGAAAAATAAAACCGATTTATTTAATTCGGAAAAAAATAATCTTGAAAACCTGGCGGCTCTGATTGAGAGTAAAAAGAATATGTTCGGTACATTATACAATATGTTCGATCTACAATTTGCGGGCGGTACCGGAGGCACAAATGTCCCTCAATACTCATCCGGGCTTGATAATGAATACGGCGGTAAACCTTTTCTTGAGAAGGTTTCGGAAGGACTAAAGAAAATAAATGGCCTGCTGGCAGAACTATTGAAAAAGACGAAGAAGAAGTTTAAAGATGAAGATAGTACTTTATATATTGAAAATGAAATTAAACCTATCTCGGAAGAAATTGAGAAATTGCAAAAAATAATCGGGATTGTCATGAAGAATGAAGGCAAGGGTGAGGTAAAGGGACAGCAGAAGGCAGATGCCGTAAAAATCGATAATTTCAAAAAAAGAATGGAGTGGACCGAAAGTATCAGGGATTTTTGCAACCTCAACAGGGAAAGGTCCAAAAAGATTCAATTGCTTCTGAGTAGTCTTCTATTGATTTCGGAAAATATAAAAAGAAAACTTTACGAACAATTTGAAAAAAGAAGCAAATTGATTTCTGAAAACCAGAATAAGTCAAACGAATTTGAAAACCAGATAAACCTTTTGAATAACTCTAAATCAAACCTGGAAAATGCTATATACAAGACCGAACTAAGGAAAGAACAAATAAAAGAAAGAGTTGAAACTATTACCGCAGGCATAGTCGATAATTATAACGTATCGATTGATTATGCCTTAAAAAGTTACAAACCCGCTGTCAAAATCAGACAGTCTGAAATAATGGTAAGAAAGCTGAAAAATGAGATAAAAGAGTATGGGATGGTCAATCCAAATGCGGCTATTGAATATAGCAGGATCAAAAAAAGATATGATTTTCTGGCGGATCAGAGGGCCGATCTTGTTGAAAGTAAGAAAAATCTGGAGGAACTTATTAAAGAAATAAACGATAGAATATCCGATTTCTTCTTTAAGAAATTTGATGAGATAAACAGGTGCTTTAAAAATTATTTTAAAATCCTCTTTCCTCTGGGCGAAGGTGAGATGCAGCTTGAAAAAAGCGATGGCACCGGTGACGATGAGATCGGGGTGGATCTAAGGGTAGATATTGGTAGCAGTAAGTTTGTGCCACTTTCTCTCCTATCAGGAGGAGAGAAGTCTCTGATATCCATAGCATTTCTTTTCTCTATTTACTCGATAAATCCTTCCCCATTTTATGTTTTTGATGAAGTGGATGCTTCTCTGGACGATGCCAATATAAACCGTTTTTTGGTTCTGGTCAAAAAATTTTCTGAAAGACAGCAAATAATATTGATTACCCACCAGAAAAGAACCATGGAAATAGCAGATACGATTTATGGGGTAAGCATGCAATCAAATGGAATCTCAAAAATAATTTCGGAAAGAATCGGAAAGAAATATGCTGAGATTAATTAAAAATCTAAACAATATCTGGAACAAATTTAAAGATAACCACAAATTATTCTGGGATGAACTGGAAGAACAGATGGTTGCAAGCGACATCAGTATCAATACCACAGGTAAAATACTGGCAGAAGTGAAAAAACATGTTTATAGTGAAAATATAAATGATATCGAAAAAATAAAGGCATTATTAAAGAAGCAAATCATAGAAATTCTCAGGACCAACGGAGGCGGGGATTTAAAAATGTCACCCACGCCCCCTACAGTATTTTTAATAGTGGGCGTTAATGGGACGGGTAAGACCACTTCGGTTGCGAAATTAGCCAATATGTTCAAAGGAAAAAGTAAGAAAGTTCTGATATCTGCTGCCGATACATACAGATCGGCTGCGGTGGAACAGATACAGCATTATGCCGAGGAGCTGGATCTGGATATCGTTTATCACCAGAAATTTTCCGATCCGGGAGCGGTAGTATATGATAGCCTGGAAAAAGCAAAGGCCAGAGGAATCGATCTGGTTATAATCGATACCGCAGGAAGGATGCAGACTTCTTATAATCTAATGGAAGAACTTAAAAAAATAAAAAAAGTAATAGCGAAGAAAATCGATCGGGAAGTGGATGAGATACTGCTTGTGATTGATTCCACTACCGGACAAAATGCCAGAAATCAGGCGGAACTTTTCAACAATTCGTTGAATTTGACCGGAATCATTCTGACCAAAATAGACAGCACTTCCAGAGGAGGAATAGTGCTTACAATAAAAAATGATCTGGGCATACCTATAAAACTGGTTACAGATGGTGAAAAATTGGATAATATACATTTTTTTGATCCTGCAGGATTTACAGAGTCCATATTCTCCTGATAGGTGAAATTAGAAAAGGATTTTTATTATGTTCGATCTGCTGACAAACAAGTTTGAGAATTTATTTTATAAAATAAGAAATAAAGGAAAGTTGAGCCCGAATGACCTGGATGATGCCCTGAGGGAAATCAAGCTGGCATTGCTGGAAGCTGACGTGAACTTTAAGGTAGTAAAAGAATTCCTGGAAAACGTAAAAACAAAAGCAATAGGTGAAAAGATACTGGAAAGTTTGACCTCATATCAGCAGGTAGTAAAAATAGTAAATGAAGAAATTACAAGAATGCTCGGCTCAACAAGCAGCGGTGTTGTTTTTGCCCCCAGAGGACCTACAATTATAATGACTGTCGGACTGCAGGGTACCGGGAAAACTTCTGCAGTCGTTAAATTAGCCAATTTTTTAAAGAATAAGTACCAGAAAAAGGTATCTATTATTGCTGCGGACATATACCGGCCGGCAGCAGTATTGCAGCTTGAGGACATGGCAAAAAATATAGCTGTGGATGTTTATTCGGAAAGCAATTCTAATCCCGTATCCATATCGGTAAAGGGAACAGAATTATTCAGAAAATCCGGAAGTGATGTGATCATAATCGATACTGCCGGAAGATTGCATATAGATGAAAAAATGATGAAAGAGATAGTCGATATCAGAAGCAAGGTAAATCCCCATCAGATATTTCTGGTACTGGATGCTATGACAGGGCAGGAAGCAGTAAACATTGCTTCGACTTTTAACCAGAGAGTCGAATGTGACGGAATAATTCTGACCAAACTGGACAGTGATACCAGAGGCGGTGCGGCGCTCTCCGTGTATTATGTGGTTAAAAAACCGATAAAATTTATATCCAATGGAGAGAGAATAGAAGATTTTGATATTTTCTATCCGGATAGAATAGCTTCAAGGATACTGGGAATGGGAGACATCCTGACCCTTGTCGAAAAAGCGGAAAAAGTAGTAAGCGAAAAAGAGGCAAAGAAAATAGAAGAAAAGATTTATAAAAATGAACTAAACTTCGAAGATTTTATAGGGCAACTTAAGAGTATAAAAAAAATGGGATCACTGGATAAAATATTTTCAATGCTGCCAATACCTAATAAAAACAAGATATTCAAGAAAATCAATTTAGACGATTCTTATCTATCCAGGATAGAAGCTATAATCAATTCAATGACCGTGGAAGAGAGAAGAAAGCCGCATATAATCAACGGAAACAGGAAAAAAAGGATAGCAAGGGGAAGCGGGAGTTCGGTATCAGAAGTAAATAAATTACTTGTGCAATTCAGCAAAACTAAGCAAATGATGAAACAATTTTCAGGACAAAAAGGAAAATTTAATTTTCCTACCGGAAATTTGTAGATAAAAAATGTTTTGCAAGTTTTATGGAAAAATATATAATTATTAAAGCGAAAAATTAACTATTTAAGAATTTGGAGGTTACAGGTTGAGCGTAAAGATAAGACTGACCAGGATGGGTTCAAGAAAACAGCCCTTTTATAGAATTATTGTAGCAGATATCAGATCACCAAGAGATGGAAGGTTCATTGAAAAAATAGGCATATACGACCCTAAAAGTGATCCATCAATAATAGAAGTGAATAAAGAAAAGGCTCTTGATTGGATAAAGAAAGGTGCAAAACCTACAAATACAGTTCAAAAGCTTTTTGATAAGATTGGTTTAGAGAAGTAGTTATTACAACTTAGACTGGAGGTAAACAGTGAAAGAACTACTGGAGTACATGGTAAAAGAGCTAGTTGATAGCCCGGATAATGTAGAAATTACGGAAGAGGAGGAAGATGAAAAAACAGTAATTTTCAAGCTTAAAGTAGCTGAAGAGGATCTGGGAAAAGTAATAGGGAAAAAAGGAAGAACTGCAAATGCTCTAAGGGTCATAATGAGAGCTGCATCTGCTAAAAGAGGTAAATCCTCTATTGTAAAAATAATGGATTGATAATTTAATATATAAGCATAAATAGATTATTTAACAGGCATTAGTAAATGTCGGAAATAAATGTAGATGCAAGATTAATTGGGATAATCGGTAAGCAGCATGGAATAAAAGGAGAAACAGTTATGATGTTGCTTACAGATTATCCCAAATCTATTAAAAGGGGAGACATACTTTTTTTTGATGAAAAATGCACGCAGAAAGCAGAAGTAGAAAATATCAGATGGAGGAAAGATAAACCGGAAGCCCCGATAATAAAATTCAAAGGCATAGATAGCAGAAATGCCGCTTACGATTTAAAAGGAATAAATGTCTTCCGCCTCATAAAGGACGGTCCGGTACCGGAAAGCAACCAGTACTGGATAGATGATATTCTGGAGTGTACCGTTTACACAAAAAGCGATATCGCTATTGGCAAAGTGATAAATGTCGAGAAATTCGCTTCCAATGATAATCTGGCTGTAAGAATAGATAACAAGAATTTGGATACAGGATACATTGACGGCGATATTCTTTATGTTCCGGTTATTGAAAATTATATAGATAGCATAGATTTAAAAAACAGAAAGATAATATTAAAGAAAATTCCGGAATATATCTAAAATAATTATTTTTTCGTTTTTATAAGTCCTTTAAGATCTTTTTTAGGAAATGTTAAAAATAGATGTCATAACAATTTTCCCCAGGATGTTTGATAATATTACTGAATTCGGGGTCATAAAAGAAGCATTCAAAAAAAATATCTGCCGGTTGAATATCTATAATTTGAGGGATTTTACGACATACAAACAGGGGCAGGTTGATGACAGACCTTACGGCGGGGGACCCGGAATGGTTCTAATGCCGGAACCAATAGACAGAGCCATTGATTTTATCAAGAGACGGAGCCGGGTAAAAAATAAGGAAAAACAAAAAGTGGTTCTGCTTTCTCCCGGAGGAGAAAGATTAAATCAAAATAAATTAAAATATATGTCAGGTCTTGAGAATATAATTGTTATTTGCGGAAGATACGAAGGGATTGACGAAAGGGTCATTGAATCTATGGCGGATCTCGAGATATCTATAGGTGATTATGTACTCTCAGGAGGAGAAATCCCTTCAATGGTTTTAATAGACGGGATAATAAGATTACTTCCGGGTGTAGTCGGAAAAGCGGAATCTTTAAAATCGGAATCTTTTGAAAAAAATTTACTTGACTACCCTCAGTATACAAGACCCCCGGTTTTTAAAGGAATGACCGTTCCGAAAATTCTTTTGAGCGGGAACCATAAAGATATAGAAAAATGGAGAAAAGAAAAATCGGTAGAAATAACCAGAAAAAGAAGGCCGGATTTATTTGACAAAGACAGTTAAATTAATTATATTTGTTTGGTTCTAATTAGAAAGAAAAAGAAACAGGCTGGAGAAAAAAATGAATAAATTAGATAAGATAGAAAGTAAATATTTAAAAACCGATATACCCCAGTTCGGCTCGGGGGACAAAATAAAAGTCAAAATAAAAATCAGCGAAGAGAATAAAGACAGAAGTCAAACCTTTGAGGGGATTGTAATTGCTGTTAAGGGTTCGGGAATAAATAAGACATTTACTGTAAGAAAAATCTCTTTCAATAATGTAGGAGTTGAAAGAACATTTCTTCTGAATTCACCTGTAATCCAGTCAATAGAAAGGGTAGGCGAAGGCCTGACAAGAAGGGCCAAACTATATTACCTCAGGGATACGATCGGCAAGAAGTCAAAAATCAAATTTAAATAATGAAAGTAACAGCGGGCTTTTATATTAATGCCTCTTGAAAATAAACAGGTTAATACCAGAAAAAGAAAAATCTTCAGGGAATTTTTAATATATATCATCATCGTTTTAGCCGCGGTAATATCAGCCACATTAATCAGAATTTATATATTGGAACCTTTCAATGTCCCCACACCCTCGATGGAATCTGCACTGGAAGTGGGAGATAAAGTAATAATAAACAAGCTTGCATATAAATTCGGCAGTATAAAAAGAGGGGATATCGTAGCATTTCATTCTTCGATAGAAAAAAAGGATCTTGTAAAAAGAGCAATAGCGATAGAAGGGGATGAAATTACTCTCACTACCGAAGGTGAGATTTTTATAAATGGAGAAAAAATCGTTGAAAATTATCTTCCGGCTGATCAGGATATTTTTTATATAAATCAGACCATAGCTGTTGGTGAGAATGAATTATTCGTAATGGGAGATAACAGGAACAATAGTTTTGACAGCAGATTTTTTGGAACGATTTCGGAAGATGATGTATTCGGAGAATTGGTCATAATTTACTGGCCGCCATCAAGGTGGTAATTTTTTTGACATTATGGAGTTCAAAGAAATAAAAAGACTGCTTGATCTGCGCTGTTATGAAGATAATCTGTTCATTGCAGGTTATGAAAAAATAGCCGGCGTAGATGAAGTGGGAAGAGGATCCTTAGCCGGTCCTCTGGTTGCTGCGGCTGTCATACTGGATAAGAGGAATCTGATAATAGAAGATATAAATGATTCCAAAAAGCTTCCTCCGGAAAAAAGAAAATATATTTTTAAAAAAATAATCAGAAACTGTCTCTGCTGGTCAATAGTAAAGATTCCTTCCGATGAAATCGACAGCTTATCTATAACCAGGGCGAATGCTCTTGCATTTAAGAAAGCAATTGACTCTCTGAAAATAAAACCGGATATAATTTTAGCCGATTATATCAGTATGGATCTGGGTATTGAATATTTGCCCATTGTAAACGGCGATAGTCTCAGTATCTCTGTTGCAGCAGCTTCAATAATCGCCAAGGTAATCAGAGATCGCATAATGCTCAAGTTTTCAAGGTATTATCCTGAATATGGATTTGAACATAATAAAGGCTATGGTACCAGAAAACATCTGAAATCCTTACAAAAGTATGGTCCTACCAATATTCACAGAGTATCTTACAGGGGTGTTTTAAGTTAGCAGTCCGAGTAAAAAAATCATAGGAAAAACCGGCGAATCTATTGCCCAAAAGTACCTGGAAGAGGAAGGCTATTTTATATTAGAAAAAAATTACAGGACTAGATTCGGTGAGATAGATATTATTGCCAGAAAGGGCAGAAATTTAATTTTTACCGAAGTCAAAACAAGGACCACCTGCGAATATGGAGATCCGCTGGAATCAGTAAATAGATTAAAAGTGGCAAGAATAAAAAAAGTGGCCAGTCTGTATATCGCCTCTAAAAGACTCCCGGAGTATAATCCAAGTTTTAATATTATTTCTATAATCATTGGCAGAAGTTTTATCGGAGAAATAGCAATAAAAGAAAATATGCTGCAAGAAATAATCTCACATGGTGCTCTGAAAGATAACAGGAATCTGAAGATCGAGCATATAGAAAATGCCTTTTGATAAATAACATTAAACCTGCCATTTGACGTTATAGAAGTCCTAAAATATAATGTTTTAAGCATATAGATTTATTGTTATTATTTTTATTATGTTGTTCGAGCAAAAGTAATTAAAGAAATAACCGCTATTTTATAAATTATTTAAAAAAAATAATGACAACAAAAAAAGAAGTAACAAGAAGTAAAATGAATAATAAACAAAAGAAGCATATATTAGACGGAATAAAAGCAAGCGAGAACAGGTTTAAAGAGTTATTCGAGCATATGAGCAGCGGTGTATCAATATTTGAAGCTGTAAGTGATGGTAATGATTTTATTTTCAAAGATTTCAACAGAGCTGCGGAAAAAATAGAAAAAATCAGAAAAAAAGATGTTACAGGCAGAAGTGTTCTGGAAGTTTTTCCGGCAGTAAAGGAATTTGGGCTTTTTGATGTTTTAAAAAGAGTATATAAAACCGGAACACCTGAAAAACTTCCCATATCTTTTTATAAGGACAATAGGATCTCGGGCTGGAGGCGTAATTATGTTTATAAGCTGCCTTCAGGGGAAATAATAACTATCTACGATGATATAACCAGACAGAAACAGGTAGAAGAATCATTAAAAATCAGTGAAAAGTTCAGTTCAAACTTGATGGAGAATTCTCCCAGCCCTATTATGGTAATAAATGCTGATACTTCCATAAGATATGTAAATCAGGCACTGGTAAATCTGGTTGGTTTTAAACCAAATGAAATTTTAGGTAAAAAGCCGCCTTATCCCTGGTGGCCCCGGGAATCTAAAACTCAATATACAAGAGGGTTTAAGGTTGTATTTAGAGAAGGCTGCAGCAGGAGGGAGGTACTCTTTAATAGTAAAATGGGAGAAGAGTTCTGGGTCGAAGTTGATGCGAAACCAATATTAAGTAACGATGAATTAAAATATTTGATAATAAACTGGTTTGACATAACTAACCGTAAGGCAATAGAAAATAACTTAAAAGTAAGTTACCTTACACTTAAAAAAACCCTGGAAGGTACAATCAATACTCTGGCGACAATAGTGGAAACAAAGGATCCATATACTTCGGGTCATCAAAAAAGAGTGTCTAAACTGGCTGTGGACATTGCAACCGAACTCGGCCTGGATAGTAAAACAATCGAGGGAATAAGAACAGCGGCAGTAATCCATGATATCGGAAAAATAAATATACCTGCTTCGATTTTATCCAAGCCCGGTAGATTATCCGATATCGAATACGATATGATCAAAACTCATTCCCAGATAGGTTATGAAATGATCAAACAGATAGAGTTTCCAATGCCCATTGCAGAAATCATATTTCAGCATCATGAAAGATTGAACGGTTCGGGATATCCCAGGCGTTTAAAAGGTAAAGATACAATGTTTGAGGCGAAAATACTGGCTGTGGCTGATGTAGTGGAAGCCATGTCATCATACAGGCCATATCGTCCTCCGGTGGGACTGAATGCAGCAATAGAAGAAATCAAGAAATATAAAGGTAAATTATACGATCCACAAATCGTAGATGCCTGCATTAAAGTGATCACCAGAAAAGGTTTTAAATTCGATTGACAGGGGCCCGAATGATTGGGAAAAGTATTAAATCCAAATATCAGGAAATAGGAGTTTGCGGTCTTTCATGCCGTCTCTGTCCGGGTTATGTCATGAAAACAAAAAGCCGGTGCCGCGGCTGCAAGACTGAGTGGCGGCTGGTTGGCCCATGTTCCATGCTGCACTGTGCAGTAAAAAGAAATATAGAATTTTGTGGTGATTGTGAAGAAAGCAAAACCTGCGAAAAATGGAAAAGGCACCGTGAGAGGGGGAAAAAATATGATTCATTTAAGTGCTATCAGAAACTTGAAGACGATATTGCTTTTATGGAGAAATACGGACTGGCTGAATTCAAAAAGTCCCAAAAGGTAAGAGAAAAACTACTATGGAAAATGCTGGATGAATTCAATGAGGGCAGATCGAAAAGCTATTTTTGTCTTGCTGCGACAATATTAGAAGTGGATGAGCTGAAGGGTGCGCTGGTGGAAGCCAGGCGAGACTCCGGAGATCTTGATATAAAAGAAAAAGCCAGACTGCTTCATTCTATCCTGGACAGGATTGCTGCCGACAAAAAATATTATTTGAAATTAAGAAAAAAATAAAAATACCTTTCCTTTATCTTTTTATCATTTTCAATCGATTAATCTGTATATTTATTGTGTAATTGTCTCTTAACCCTCTTAATCCGCCTTTTATTATGTAATTGACTATATATGCATTTATATATATAATCATTTCATGTTCTTCAAACTCGACAGTTTCACACTGATTGGAATCAATGCCATAAGAGTATCCGTAGAGGTACACCTTTCAAGGGGCCTGCCGGAATTCATAATCGTGGGGCTGCCCGGAAAAGCAGTAAATGAATCAAGACAGAGAGTAAGGTCCGCAGTACTAAACAGCGGATTCGATTTTCCCATTAAAAAAATAATTGTAAATCTATCACCGGCAGATATAAAAAAGGACGGTTCTTTTTATGATCTGCCGATAGCACTCGCGATTCTTGCGGCCAGCGGTCAGATCAAATACGATATATCCGAAAAGTCCTGTTTCGTAGGCGAGTTGTCTCTTGATGGAAAGATAAATCCGGTAAAGGGACTGATTTCAATGGCAGAGGAAGCACGAGATATCGGTAAAAAATATTTTTTGGTGCCATGCGAAATTGCGAGTCAGGCTTCTTTTATTTACGGTGTGGATATAGTGGCATGTAAAACTCTGTCCGAAGCTGTGGAAGCGTTTACCTGCCGGGAAAATATTAGGAAATTTATATGTAGGGATAAAATTGGGAGTGTTTCTAGCAGAGGTAACTCCTATGATCTTGATTTCAGTGATGTAAAAGGTCAGCTCAGGGCAAAGAGGGCACTTGAGATAGCTGTAAGCGGCAGGCATAATATAATACTGATCGGCCCTCCGGGAAGCGGTAAGACTATGCTCGCGAGACGTGCGGTTACCATAATGCCTGACTTGAATCTGGAGGAATGTATCGAGGTCACCAAAGTCTATAGTCTATATGAAAAGTATGTTAATCGTCTGATTCAGGAAAGGCCGTTTAGAAACCCGCACCATACAATAAGCAGAGCGGGGCTTATCGGAGGGGGTGCCAATCCGAGACCCGGTGAAATAAGCCTTGCCCATAGGGGCCTGCTATTTCTGGATGAATTCTCGCAGTTTCCAAAAAATTTTATAGAGGACCTGAGGCAGCCTCTTGAAAATAAGGAAATCATTATTACAAGGAGCCATCTTTCTTACAGCTTTCCCTGTAATTTCATGCTGATAATGGCCACCAATCCCTGCTATTGCGGATATTTCGGAGATGAAAGCAGAAAATGTGTCTGCAGTCAGAGGGAAATACAGAAATTCTGGAAGAAGATGTCAGGACCCGTTATGGATAGAATCGATATGAGGGTCACCGTTGCCAGGCTCCCGGAAAAAAGTTTTATAAATACCGGGACGAGTGAGAATTCAAATAAGATAAAGAGCCGCATTGAGAAATGTCTTCGTATCCAGAATGAGAGATTCAAAGGTAAAAAGATCAGTTACAATGCCGAAGTCGGGATAAACATTATAAATGAATGGTTAAGAGATGATAAAAAAATAAGGGACCTCATATACACAATTTCAGGAAAATATAATCTGACAGCCAGAGGAACGGTAAGCATCTTAAAAGTATCAAGGACTATAGCAGATCTTGAAAATAGCGATATCATCAAAGAAAACCACGTTATCGAAGCCATTAATTACAGGATGGGATATGGTTGTAATCCGGAGAGTAATTTTTGATCATGAAGATAGAAAATAAAGAAAAAATATTATACATACTGATTGACATGAAAATCAAACCCTCAAAATTCATGGATATATACAGGCAAAATAATGGTGATATAAATAAAACCATCAAGTATTTTTTAGAATATGAAAATTTGAAGTTGAATCTTGAAACGGGGGAAAGAAATAACCATGATCCTGAAACCGATATGCATAAAAGGGATAAATACGGATATCTTAAAGTTATCGATTACATGCTTAAGAATAAAGTTGAATTATTATGTATTGGTGACCACGGTTATCCGGATATATTGAAACAGATATATTCGCCTCCTCCGCTTCTATTCTTTAAAGGAAATAAAATAAAAGAAATGGAATTTAGCATTGCCATTGTGGGCAGCAGGAAATGTACCGCTTACGGCCGGGAAGTAGCCGGGTATATCAGCAGAAACCTATCGGAAATAGGAATAACGGTTGTTAGCGGTCTGGCGTTGGGAATCGATAGTTATGCACATAAAGCGGCACTAGAGGGAAAAGGAGGGACCATTGGTATTCTGGGCTGCGGAATAGATATAGTTTATCCCCCGGAAAATAAATTATTATATGAGGAAATAACTATAAAAGGCAGTATAGTAACCGAATATTTTCCTGCAATTCCTCCGCTTAAAAGTAATTTTCCTGTAAGAAACAGAATAATCAGCGGACTTTGCAGGGGAGTTATAGTGATAGAAGCAGGAGAAAAAAGCGGGGCAGTGATAACATGTGAAATGGCGCTGAAACAGAATAGGGAAGTATTCGCAGTTCCCGGTAACATTTTTAGTCCGGCAAGCAAAGGATGTCATAAATTAATTAAAAACGGTGCGAAGCTCGTGGAGAGAATCGATGACATACTTGAGGAATTTTCTCAAGTATGTCAGGAAAATTTAAAACTGCGCAGCGATTACAATCTTACGGACCATATGAAGGTACAGGGCAGGCAGGATATCGGGGTCCGGGGTAACGAGGCCAGGATATATGAATTTATTGGATTCAGGGCAAAGAGTGTAGAAGAAATAGTAAGATACTCAAAAATGGAAGTCAGGGAAGTCCTTGGAATTCTTGCCTCTCTTGAGATAAAGCAGCTCATCAGGGAAGATAGCTTTAACAAATATAGTAGATTATTTTAGATTTTGTATTAGAATAATAATATATTTTTAATCAGAAAGAGACGGAGAATAAAACAAAATGGCACTATTTAGAAAGAAAAAAATCGAAAAACCAAAAAGCCCTCTGGGAAGTGCGTTATATGATTATGATCTTATCATTGCAACGGACCTGAAAAAGGTCCTGGACGGAGTAAATTCCAATAAGAAGCTCGATGCGCGGAAAGTAAGCAGTATCTTTAAAGATGTAGATCATAAATTTACCGGCATACTGAATAACTTATCGAAAGAAAATTTAAAGGTCGATTACAGGTCGGATAAAATAAGGTATTTAATGATTGACATGATAGGCAAGTTAAAAGCATTTTTAAATACTGCAAAAACCGAAGGCTACGATCCGTTAAAAGAAGACAAAGATCAAGGGTCTCTGGCAGTAGATAAGGCAAAGGAGATAAGAGAGATCGTAAGAAGAAAGATGAAGGATATCGAGAGTGATTATATATAGGTATGAGTTTATTTAATTTACTTGAATTATATATAAAGTATCTGAAATATGAAAAAAACTTATCTCTTAATTCTATAAACTCATATCGAAAAGATATCATACAATTTTTAAATTTTTTAAAAAATAAGAAAATTACTGAAACTGCCGGATTGAATTTAGATATATTCAGAGATTTCTTGAAATACCTCGACAATTTTCACTATTCAAATAGAACCATTATTAGAAAGTATTCTTCCCTTATAAACTTCTTCAGATTTCTTGAGAGAAATGATTATATAGATTTTCAGCTTACCGAATCCATAAATGTCCCCAGAAAACGCCACCGGTTTTACTCCTTCATGTCTGAAAACGAAGCTGAAAGATTATTCGACAGCTTTGAGCCGCAAAACGATTTTGAAATCAGGGACAGGACCATACTTGAACTGCTTTATTCTACCGGTGCCAGGATAAGCGAGGCGGAAGGTTTAAAAACCGGGGATATCGATCTTGCGGGCAGTGAATTGATGGTGACCGGCAAGGGCAGAAAGCAGAGAATGGTTTACCTCAATCAGACGGCAGCATCCTGGCTCAAAAAGTATCTTGAGATAAGGAGCAGGTTAGCTTCAGGAGGGAAGGATAAATATGTAAATGATAAACATTTATTTTTAAATAGATTCGGGAAAAGGTTATCGTCACGAAGTATGAGGACAATAGTCAAAAAATATGTAAAAAAAGCACTTATTGATAAGAATATTACCCCCCACAGCATCAGGCACAGTTTTGCCACCCATCTGCTTCAGGAAGGGGCGGGCATAAGAGAAATACAGGAACTTCTGGGCCATGAAAGCATATCAACCACGCAAATATATTCACATTTGAATGTTAAAAAGTTAAAAAAAGACTATAAAAAATTTCACCCAAGAGCAGAAATAAAGTAAAAATAGAAGGCATCATTTTTACTTTTGCGATATGTCAATTTGTTATTGATTATTTGATGAAATATAGGTATTATGCTAGACTTGAACGTTGAAATCACACACACCACTTGCGGTATTATGGTGAATAAATACGGCGGTTAAAGTGGTGGAGGAAAAACCATAAAATAGGAGGTATTATTTTGAGTATCGTAACTATGAAGCAGCTTCTGGAGGTGGGCGTCCATTTTGGTCATCAGACCAAGAAATGGAATCCCAAGATGAAAAAATATATATACACGGATAAAAACGGTATATATATAATCGATCTTCAGGAGACACAAAGGCTGCTGATTGAAGCCTATGAATATGTAAAAAAAGTTTCCAGCGAGGGTGGTATCATATTGTTTGTAGGCACCAAAAAGCAGATTCAAGATATAGTAGAATCTTATGCAAAGGAATGCGGAATGCCATATGTCAAGAACAGATGGCTGGGAGGCACCCTTACCAATTTCGAAACGATAACCAAGAGGACGAAAAGAATCGATGAAATAGAAAATATGGAAAAATCAGGGATATTTGAAAAGTTACCCAAAAAGGAAGTCCTTGGGATAAGAAAAGAATATGATAAGCTTCTCCTCAATATAGGGGGCATAAGAAACATGAAAAAACTTCCCGATGTCCTTTATGCCATTGATCCCAGCAAAGAAATAATAGCAATAAAAGAAGCAAGAAAATTGGGAATACCTATAGTGGCCATAACGGATACAAATTGTGATCCGGACCTTATTGATTTTATTATTCCCGGCAATGATGATGCTATTCGTTCCTGCAGTCTGATAACCGGTGCGATAAGCGAAGCCATAAAAGAAGGCAAGGAAGAGAAGATTAAACTTGAAGAAAGCCCGGAAGTAGAAGAAGCAAAAGAGTTGGATAAGGAAAAGCAAGAAGATAATTTGGAAGATTCGCCCGAAGATGACGTATGGGTTTAGAGATTTAGAGATTTTATGGAGGAACAATGGAAATAAAAGCAGAATTGGTTAAAAAATTACGAAAAAAAAGCAATGCCGGAATGATGGATTGCAAGACAGCTCTGGTTGACAGTAAAGGAGACATAAAAAAAGCGGAAGAGTTATTAAATGAAAGAGGACTTGCACAGGCTTCCAAAAAAGCTTTGAGAGCTACAAAAGAAGGTCTTATAGACTGCTACATACATTTGGGATCTAAAGTAGGGGTAATGGTCGAAGTAAATTGCGAAACGGATTTTGTAGCCAGAAACGAGATGTTCAAAAATCTGGTGCATGATATTGCGCTGCATATTGCCGCAGCGACACCTTTGTATGTTTCTATGGAAGATGTACCTGGCGATGTAATTGAAAAAGAAAAAGAACTTTACAGGAAGCAAGCTTTAAATGAAGGAAAACCCGAGAAGATCATTGATAAAATAGCTGAAGGCAAACTTAAAAAATATTACGAGGAAAACTGTCTTCTGGAGCAGCCCTTTGTAAAAGATAACGACATAAAAATAGGGGACCTGGTAAAGCAGAACATAGCCAAAATAGGTGAGAATATAGTAATCAAAAGATTCACAAGATACGTTCTTGGCGAAGAGAAATAAAAACATCTTTTTATATTTTTTGCCCGGAAGGCAATAAATAAAAAATATGGAAAAATTAAAATACAGAAGGGTTCTACTCAAGATAAGCGGGGAAGCATTACTGGGTGATCTGGATTACGGAATAGACCCCAGGGTTACCAGTAATATATCCAGTCAGATCAAAGAAGTGGTAGAGCTGGGGGTCGAGGTCGCTGTAGTTATTGGCGGAGGAAATTTCTGGAGAGGCGTATCTGCCAGTGTAAATGGCATGGATAGGACCACTGCCGATTATATAGGAATGCTCGCCACTATTATGAATGCTCTTGGGCTGCAAAATGCATTGGAAAGAATGGGGATAATCACCAGGGTTCAAACTGCAATATCAATGCAGGAAATTGCCGAACCTTTTATCAGGAGAAAAGCGGTAAGACACCTTGAGAAAAAAAGAGTCGTAATATTCGCCGGCGGAACCGGCAATCCTTATTTTACAACCGACACCGCAGCCGCATTAAGAGCACTGGAAATAGAGGCAGAAATAATTTTTAAAGCTACAAAAGTAGACGGTGTATATGATAGGGATCCTCTGAAGTTCAAAGATGCAAAAAAATTCACCGAACTCTCTTTTCTGGATGTATTACAAAAAAATCTTAAAATTCTGGATTCCACAGCTATATCTTTATGTATGGAAAATAATTTACCTATAGTGGTCTTCGATATTACAAAACCGGGTAATATAAAAGGAGTCATCATGGGTAAGAAAATTGGCACTCTGGTTACAAAGGAGTAAGAAATGAAAGATGCATTACTGATTGATGCAAAAAAAAGAATGGGTCAATCTCTGGAAAGAACACAGCATGAATTCAATACTATCAGGACGGGGAGAGCGTCTGTGTCACTGCTCGATAATATTTATATCGACTACTATGGCAGCAAGACTTTATTAAAACATATGTCCAATATGAGCATACCCGAACCAAGAGTCATTCTGATTTCTCCTTATGAGCCAAAGTTTTTAAGAGAAATCGAGACTCAGATATCCAAATCCGATCTGGGAATCAATCCATCAAATGACGGAAAGGTCATTCGTCTGAATATCCCGTCTCTGAACGAGGAAAGAAGAAGAGAATTGGTAAAACTGGTAAAAAAGATCGCAGAGGATGGAAGGATCGCTATCAGAAATATTAGAAGAGATATAAATGAGGAATTCAAAAAGCTGGAAAGTGAAAGTAAAATAACCGAAGATGATCTGATCAGTTCCGAGGAAGAAGTTCAGAAGATCACCGATGAGTTTATAGTAAAGATAAATGATTCCCTGGCCCAGAAAGAAAAAGAAATTATGGAAGTGTAGGTAGGAAGTATTTTGAGTTTATTTTCCCCTGTTTTTTCTTCTATAATGATTCCGACCATTAAAGAACTAAAAAAAAATGATATACCGGAACATGTAGCTATAATCATGGATGGAAACGGCAGGTGGGCTGCAAAAAGAAAGTTGCCGCGATCTGCCGGTCACAAAGCCGGAGTGGAAGCACTGAGGGATATTATAACCACAAGCATAGAACTGGGGATAAAATTCCTGACCGTATATTCATTTTCAAGCGAGAACTGGCAAAGGCCCGAGGATGAGGTAAATTTTCTTTTAAATCTTTTTTTGGTATCTTTAAATGAAGAACTGGGAAGTCTGGATAAAAATGGAGTAAGAGTAAGACTCATCGGTGAAAGA
>Ga0265297_10002965_pt1 | contig 32320 bp, 39 predicted proteins | sample Munlanlwell13791_FD_192502 | JGI IMG/M metagenome (GOLD analysis project Ga0265297, IMG submission 192502) | Leachate microbial communities from a municipal landfill in Southern Ontario, Canada - Leachate well 137-91 | ecosystem: Engineered > Solid waste > Landfill > Unclassified | place...
AACAACAGAAAAAATAATGCCCTAACTCTTTGACACCTCAAAACATAAAAAATACCCTGACTAGGACTATTAATCAGGGTAATCTTTATCTCTCATTATGAATTTTGAGAGATTTATTTGGCTCCCCGCGGGAGTGTAAGTAATAACTGTATCTCTTAATACTAACAAGCTAATTATATAGGAAATTGGGCAAATATCAAGAGATTAAGCTTATAAGAGATAGATTTTTGTCCGAGAATTTGTCCTTTTTTGTCCGCTTTTAGAGAGACATAAAATCATAACACATTGCGGTGTATATTCTTACAGAATGTCCCCCCGTGTCTTCGGACATGCACAATTTACCCTAATGTCCGTACTTAAAACTACCCATTCTTTTAACGAATTCTATCCCTGAAACTAATCTTAAGATAAATTAACACCGCGCATTGTCCCGCCGACATCATCCTCATCGTCGTCATCTCGCGCATCCTCTTCTGGTGTCGTTAAACCAGCATCAGGATGGTCTGCAGTCCTGCCATGAGAATCTTTTTTGTTTTTATCTAAATCCTCAAAACCAATTTGGTGTAGCTCTGATTCTCGCAGAGCCATCTCCAAAGCATCCGGCCCGTCATCGTGATCGCCTCTGGGAAAATATTTAAGCTGATCAAGCAATATTGTATCCTTTCGAGAAAATAGAATTGTGCCTGTTGTAATATAAGTCTCCATACCAAAGATTCTTAATTCTTTATTTTTAGTGTTACGGATCTCCTTAAAAGGCGCAACAACATTTTCCTTATGGGCTTGATCACATACAGTCTTTAATAAAAGTTCGGGAAACAAATTTGACTCAATAACAAATTTTTCCATTCGGCGGCGAATTTTACAGAAATTAATAATAGCTTGAACCAAATCTTCCTGCGGCCTTGATTTAATATCCACATCAATAACATAGAGCTTGCCTCTATGCTTGGCTAAAACAATGATCGCGGAGTGATCCGAATGGCTCTTCATCACACCAACGCTAGGATCACAGGCGCCAATAATACTGTAGTCATCGCTAAAAGACCCCAGGAGTTTTTCTACGGTTGAGAATTCATCATCCCAATAATGAAATTTCTCCGGGTCATAACGACTGTCTTTGGCATTAGCTGGGTCATTTTGTTTCTCGGATTCAAAACTATATGAACCCTCAATTGCCCTAATCTTCATCAAAACATAATAATCTTCGACCTCTTCCCAGAGAACCTTTGTGCCTTCAAGCATCGCATCTTTATTTTCTTGAAAGTAACGGTCTGCTGCATTCAAGCCTGTTTCATCATTATAGGTATCTCCCCGGTCAAATAAAATATTCCCCCATTTCTGCCATAAATCTTCTCGCGGAGAGAACGCAAGAACCGCCTTATAAATACGCTTCTGCCAATCAGGAAACTCTTCCCTTTTGGTCAAACGGCCCAGCAGCGAATCAGGATGAAGTAAAGTTCCCACTGCAATTATATTGAGCGCTTTAGGTACTCCGGCTTTAAGAACAGTTTGGGTAAACCAATCAAAAACCTTTTTTCTGGAATCGGCATTGTATGTATTCTTTTCGCCATCAACGTCATCAAGAATAATTAAACTCGGCCTATACTGATCATGTTTGATCCCGCGGAAATTCTGTCCCACGCTTCGGGCGGAAATCATAATATTGTTGGGTGTTACGATCTCTTCCTGCGTCCATTTAGCTTTTGCCTTTTCTTTAGGATTAAAAACCTCTGGAAAATCTTCCCGCAAGGCGCGATTGGTTTCAAGAGCAGTGGAAATGCTCGATAACAACTTTTCTGACTGGTTGGCAGTCGCCGAAAGTATCAGAATAAAATGCTCCTTACAATAACATATCGACCACATCACATAGAAGAAACTTGCCAGCGTACTTTTGGCATGGCCGCGCGGAGCAGCTAAAGCGAAACGGCCATCCCGCTTCTTAGACATATCCATAAGCACATCGCAGATCTCCTCATGAAACGCGGGAGATTTATGAGTTACGTACTGCGGGAAATAAGTCTGGGCGAATTGCAGAATAGAGTTTCGGCCAATTTCCCTACGAAGCTCTCTTAGTACTCCATTGACGCTCAAGCGGTCTCTTATCCTTTCTCAATATCTTCAATTCGAGTTTTAAGTTCCTTAATCCCTACATTGGCTTCCGCCAAGGCAATCTGTCTTTTTACTGCTTCAATCAACTCGGTAATCTTTTGGTCTACAATGCCCTTAGTGCTAACAATACCTTCAAGCCGAGCCAATTCTTCCTTTAAATACGCGGGAGTCAAATCTTGTTCATGGCTGTAATGAATATCCGCCTCTATCTGCATTGGCTTGGAAGGAAAATATCCTAAACTTTGAAGAAGCTTTGCCTGTTCTTCAATAGCTTTCCAAGTATAATAACCAGCCTGCGATTTTTCTTGAATTGAACCATCCTTTGAACGCGATAATCTCATCAAATTCTCATGAGCAGCAGTTCCTTTTGATAACAACTCTCCAATAATTTTTAATCTATCTTCCGGTGTTAATTTCTTGGCATTCCTTTCCCTGATATCGTTCTTATCCCGCTGAATTGTCTTATCACTCACCTGTAAGAGATGCGCCATGACAGCTGTCGGTTGAGCTTCCACATGCCATAAATGTTCAACGCAATCTAGGCGTATTTCCGAGGCTAATTTTTTAGGGTCAAATACCCCGTCTCTAATCTGTTTAAGAATATCAAGAACGGGAGTTTCATCGTTAATAGGACGATCCTCATCAGACATGGGTATTTACCTCCTTATGCCAATCCGTATTTAGCTAATACCTCTGGGGAAACTTTCTCTTTCCCTGCAAGGCTCACATACCGCTGAACAATCCCGTCGCAATAAGCTGGATCAATTTCCGTGCCGAAACATCTTCGTTTTAAAGATTCCGCTGCTATCAAGGTTGATCCAGACCCCAAGAATAAATCCAACACAATATCTCCCCGCTTGGAGCTGTTTCTTATGGCTCTGTGCGCTATGGCAACGGGTTTTTGGGTTGGATGTATATAATCGGCTGTATTATCGCGTTTTATCTGCCAAAGGGTAGATTCGTTGTTAGGGCCGTACCATTTATGACTTCCACCCTTTTCCTTCCAGCCGTATAAACAAAATTCTGTCTGTTGTTGATAATCCGCATAACCTAAAGCAAAATTCGGCTTAGCCCAGGTAATTACGCAGGAGATGTGGAAATTCAATTCTGCGAGGATAAGGTACATCGGCCCAAATTGCTTGTGGCCATTCCAAATGTAAATAGCAGCTCCCGGAGCCAAATAAGCTGCTGCATTAGTTAAAATAGTCTTAAGCCACTTTTCGTATTCTTCCTGAGGCATGTTGTCTGAATAAATCCTATCCCATAGTTTATGTGTGGCTGGACGTGATTGCTCATTAGGTCTTGCCCCACCGTAATAATCGACGTTATAAGGCGGGTCAGTATGAATTAATCCGACTTTTTCATTCTTTAAAAGCTTGGCTAAATCTTCAGGCTTAGAAGCATCACCGCACAAAATCCGGTGTTCTCCAAGTTCAATAATGTCGCCTGGCTTGGTCTTGGGATTCTTTATCTTATTTACTTCACCCTCAAAATCAAAAGTATCTTCCTTAGCTTCCTCTAGCTGGTCAAGGATTTCGCTGATTTCAGGGATATCAAAGCCGGTAAGCGTAACATCAAAATCAAGCCCCTTGCTTAGTTCATCTAAAAGTGCACCGAGTTTCTCCTCATCCCAATCACCGCGAATCTTGTTTAAGGCCAAATTCAGGGCTTTTTCCTTTTGAGGATCAAGGTCAACAACGCTGACTTCCACTTCCTTGACACCTTGCTCAAGGAGAATTTTAAAACGCTGATGCCCACCTACGAGGTTCCCGGTGCTACTATTCCACACAAGCGGCTCGACATAGCCAAAGGTGTTGATGCTTTTTTTGAGTTTCTCGTAATCGGGATCACCGGGTTTTAAATCAAGGCGAGGATTGTAGGCTGCAGGATTTATTCGGGTGATAGGGATTTTCTGGATATTCATTATTCATGCCCCAAAAAGATCGCAATCAAAGCTTTTCCGGTCTTAACATTCTGCATTTCATAGGTCTTACTCATGCTTTTTGCGACGCGCCAGGTTACAATCACCATGTCACCAATTTCCCATGAACCAGGATCCCCAAGCGCTGGATTATACATTTGCCACTTAGAACCATCTTGTAACCAAATCAATTCGCCAGATGCATTCTTAATCGTAATTTCCGTATTAATATTAGCGTATTCTTTTGCTGAACCGTCCTTACCCAAGGTTTTTTCGATTTCGCCAGATGCGCTAATCGGGAAAACCCCGGCTTCCTCATTTTTTCTGGTTATGTTTATAAATTTTATTGAAAATTTTCCCTCTGCTCCCCTCTTAACCTGATCATCGACCTTCCAGGATAACGAAGGTTCCATGCCGGGCCAGAATAGCCATTCCGAATTGTCACTCAATTTCATTTTTTTTGAATCGATATAGTTGATAGTTAATGCCATCGCCTTTCTCCTTTCAATTGTAAGCTGCAGGATTGATTCGGTTTATAGCGACTTTCTGGATATTCATTGTTCATACCCCAAAAAGACCGCAATCAAAGTTATCCCAGTCTTAACATTTTGCATTTCATAGATCTTGCTCATGCTTTCTAGGAAGCGCCGGGTTACAATCACCGCGTCACCAATTCCCCAGAAACCCGGAACCCCAAGCATTGGATTATACATATCCCACTTAGAACCATCGACTAACCAAATCCGTTCGTTCACTGCATCCTTTATTTTGATTTCCACGCCAAGATTAGTATATTCTTCTGCTTGACCATACTTACTTTTGCTGATATCACTTGGCGCGTTAATCGGGACAACCCCGGCTTCTTCATCTTTTCTGGTTTTATTTATAGCCCTATACAATGAAAACCTTCCCTCTTTCTTTTCAATGACAACCTGATCGCCTGCTTGCCATACTGAAAGAGATTTCGTCGCAGGAAAGAATTGCCATTGCGAATCGCCATCCAATACCATTATCATTTTTTTCGGATCAATAGATTTGATATTCTTAGGATATCCACCCATTGTTTCCCTCTTTTTTAAAGAAAAAACCCTCGTTTGTAATAACGAGGGTTAATTATTTACTATGGCAGTTCCCACTTCGTAACGTACCACAGATGTCCAGATTGTATGGTTTTTTATGCTTTAAGAACTCATTTATATATAGTTCTTTCATCTTTAACTCATCTTACTACTTTTTAAGAAAATCTCAAGTTTAAATTGCCTCTTTTTAAATATTGCCAAGAGAACAATCTCTCTGTAAATAGCTTAAGCAAATAAGAAACCCATAACGGATGCTACGGATTTAATTAGTTGAGACCAAGAGGCCTTACTTATAATAATTTTAAAGCAAGGCCTCTCAAAAGTACTTGCTTAGCAGCTCTAACGCAGTCTCTTATTACGCCTCTACATACTTTACCTTTTTACTCATTCTTGCGGCTACTGTTACCATTATCCCCCATATTATAAAAATAGATAGGGTCATCGGAACACCCACTCTCATCATTTCCGGCCAAACTTCGGGAAGGCCGGCGGTTAGAAATGGCGGATAAGGAACAAATTCGCCGTGAGAGATATGTTCGATTGCCAACATTGCCACTCCGCCCCACAACATTGAATTTAACCAATTGAAGTGGAATTTCTCAGTAACTTTTTTTCCTACGACAGTTGTTACTATTGCCGCAGCTGTTGGGACAAGAAAACAAGCCATTTTTTACCTCCTTTTTAAATTCGAGATTAATAATGAAATCCCCCAAATTATAAACACAGGCACTAACATTGCGATTCCTAATACAGTGCTATTTGCGATCATTCCATCAGTTGTCTTCTCTAGAAATGCTCCTCCTTCATATCCTAAGATATGATCGACAAGAATCATTACTACTGCTCCCCATAGCATTAAAGCTAAAAAACCTAACTTGTAATCCTTGGGCAAAACAAACTTACCTAAAGTCGCGCCCGCTGCCGCAATAGAAGTTGTTGCTAGCCACATTTTACCCTCCTTTCTAAAATGTATAAACACCTGTTAAAATCACTGAATCATTAGCATCTGCGTTAACGCCCCAGAGCGTCCTTTGGTAAGCTAGCAAAAACTGCACTTTATCATTTGACCAGCCTATCCCCGGACAAACCGTTAAATACCTAGTATCCGAAGCAGGAACTCTTGCACCATCCTGCCACTGATCCCCTTGTAAGAAATTATTTACCTCAAACAGAAGGTTAAAACCCTTAGGTAAAAAATATTCCACTCCAAAATCATAATTAAGGTAACTGGCATAACGCGTCTTAACCTCGTCAATACGCGTTCCCCCCTGGGGAAAACTATAAACCGCATCAGCATGAAATATAAATGGTTTTAATTTCTTAGTTAAGTTTATACCGAATCCAGGATCCCAGGAACCCGTGCCCATAGAATCTGTTTCCATCTTTTCCGAATCCAAATGATCAGACTTTCCTGTAGGCATCTTAAGCTGTATTAAGCCGGCTACAGTAGGTAACCAGCCCTTTTCCTCAAGGGCACAATATCGCAGAAAAAGATAACTGTCACCAAAACCTTGCGCGTGCGCGTTGACTCCATCCTGTTTTACATAATTCTCCTGATAAACTACCTGGCCGTCAATCTCCAACTTGTCGGTAATACCGTATTGCATAAAAAGCTGCTCTTGATACTGATGTTTCTTAGCGCCTCCATGATATTTTCCATCTGCATCAAACTCTCCTCTTGTCCTATTATAGAAAAAGAAAGGTTGGATAGCGAATTTACCTTTTTCGCATAAAGGAGCAGTCCAGGTTGTAATCGGACCCGCGGAAGATGGATTCCATTCATCCTGGGCTGCGGATCCAGGAACCTCATCTGCGGTAACGGTTGTATTTAAAGAAAGTACGACAAACCCTATTGATAATAAAACCAAAATTCTGCGTAGCATTTCTATCCTCCTTTGTGCTACTATTATTATATTCGTGCTACTAATGGACAAAAAAATAATACTGCCTAAATATCTTTACCGGTAGTCGACATACTCAATGTCCCATGCTTCACCCCCTTCACTGATTTTAAGCTGTCAGATAATTTCTGAGCTTCTTTCGGAGAGCCTTTAACCGCAATAATCTCCAAGCAATTACTGTGATCTAGATGGACATGCTGAGAAGAAATAATCATATCCCCAAAATTATGCTGGATATCCATAAGTTTATTAACCAGTTCTCTCTTATGGTGGTCATAAATAAGAGTAATGGCTCCGGCAATCTCATGTCCGCTTTGCCACTGTTTCTGAATTAACTCCTGACGGATTAAATCACGAAAAGCTTCGGAACGACAGGTATAGCTTCTTTCTTTTGTAAGACGATCAAACTTTTCCAGAAGATCCCGCTCTAAGGATACTCCAAAACGAACTAGTTTCGCCATTTATTCTCCTTGTGTTACGAATATTAGGATAGTAATACCAAAAAGATGTTTTGTCAATACAGAATATCACTACAGATTCTAATTTGATATCTAAAATGTTACAATCTTATCGCTGTCTTTCACGATTTCGTACATATCCTTCATCGTATTAATCGGGCACATTTCGGTACCTTCCTGATTACGGGATTTAATGCAGGTTCCACACGCCAGTATCTTACCTCCTGATTTTAAAAACTTATCCGCCTGCTCAATCGTGTTGAATTTTTCCGTACTAATATTCTGGTATTCGACGCCTTTGCCGGTCAAAAACACTTTTACTTCATCTTTCTGACCGAGGCAAAAGTTTGCGTACCGAAACGCATTCCAGCACGTTTCTACATCATTACTTGATATAATTATTCCAATTTTCATAGTATTAATGGTGTACTGCTGCAAAATACATAAATGCCACTCCAAGAATAAAAACAATCATCGAAAGTGTGGCTTTCTTAATGTCCTGTTGTTTATGAAGCTCCGGTATGAGGTCACAACTCGCAATATAAATAAAACCCCCTGCCGCCACAGGCATAAGCAGTTTTAAGAAAACATCTGATACATTAGCAAGAGCAAAACCAATAGCAGTCCCCAAGATGGCTGTTATGGCTGATAAAAAGTTATAGAATAGCGCTTTGTTTTTATTTAATCCTCCATAAACCAATACTCCAAAGTCACCTATTTCTTGAGGAATTTCATGCATGATAATCGCAAAAGACGTAGCTATCCCAAAATTAATATTTACCACAAAAGAAGAACCGATGATAAGGCCGTCTATAAAGTTGTGCACCCCATCGCCAGCAAGATTGAGATACGTAAACGTATGAATCTCACATTTTCCTTTGTGACAGTGACGCCAATGTAGATACTTCTCTAATATAAAAAACAAAATGAATCCAACGATGACAAATAAATATACTTCACTACTATGTCCGCTTTTTTCTACTGCCTCCGGGATAAGGTGTAAGAACGCTCCACCAATTAATGCCCCAGCAGAAAAACTAATCAAAAAAAGAAGAATTTTATTAAGCAGGTTTTCTTTCAAAAGCAGACTGATAACGCCAACGAAAGAAATTAAACTTACGACAATACTAGCCCCTAAAGCCCAAACTAGATTCACTTTACCCCCTTTATTCTATAAACAGATAATTCACTATCAGCCAATAAAGCGTTGCCATTTCGTAATCCCTTCGGCAATTAAAGTAACCCTACGTAATTAATGGCAACCGTGCTGGGCGCAGGCATTTGATACGGTTATCTCCTCAAGCCCACCTTTAGTAAACTGGCTAACAATATCTGCAACCGTTCCCGGAATAGCCCGATAAGCCTTAATCCCGCCTTCATTAAGTTTTTGAACCGCCCGGCCACCCATTCCACCCGTAACCACAGCATCAATCTTCTTACCCATCAACGCATTCATTGGCTGACACATGCCGTGTGAATGATGTTGATTTGCATTATCAATAACTTCTAGAGAATCTTTCTCCATATCAACAATGGTAAAATACGGCGCGCTACCGAAATGTCCAAAAATCTTTGCATTTTTACCTTCATTTGTTTCTGTGGGAATACATACTTTCATTTTACTACTCCTTTTCTAGATATTATAATGGTTTGACAATTGTCCCTATAAACCTTAACGCTCAACCCCGCTTTAACCAAAAATGCCTTTACGTTCTGTAATGACATTTTAGACGCCGCATGGCTATGTCCATCTAACGCATGCACTTTTTCCATAATTTTCTCACCTCTTTTATTCAAATCAACAATAATAAGTTTGTTTTTAACAACCCTGATCATTTCCTTTAAGCATTTGGCCGGATTTTTAGCATGATGAATGAAGTTTACTGAAATCACATAATCAAATGAGTTATCTTTATATTTTAACCTTTCGGCATTCATGTTCTTAAGCGATACAGATTTATCAAGTTCAAGGCTTTTAAGCTTTAGCTTGGCTATCTTCTGCGCTTTTCTGTCTAGGTCGATTGAAACTGCCTTCAAGCCGTTCTCTGCCAAAGCAACTGCCATATGGCCCCGGCCTGTCCCAACCTCAAGTATTCTCCCTCCTGAAATTTTAGCTTTTATAAGAATAAATTTTCTAGCCCTGGGGATATCGTAGCCGTATTTCTTAAATAGTTTGAGCCTCTCCTGATCCTGTTTTACTAAATTCTTCATTTAACCTACCCTTTTGACTTTTCCGCCCTCTATCTTTAATGCCTTAGCATTTAGAAGAACATCGGCTATCTTTTTATGAGCTGATTTTATAATATTCCCAAAGGTCTGCCGGGAAATATCCATTTTCTTAGCTGCGTCTTCTTGATAAAGGCCATCAAAATCAGCAAGCCTCACAGCTTCTAGCTCATCCAAAGTAAAATTCACCTCTTCAAGCATATTCAAAGGGATACCGCGGGGCTTAAAATAATTTGTGTCAGGACTACATCTTATTCTTCTACATCTACAAGGTCTAGACATACAAACCCTTTTTAGTTATTGGCATATGCTAATAATAAAACAGAATGCTCATTTTGTCAATAACTTTAAGTGGGTGTTCCCGCTAATGACGGGCAGTAATATCGCACAAGGGGAAGGCCTCTCTGTAAACAAGTAAATTTAAAAAAACAAAAAGGGCGTTGCTATATTTTCGTTTCAGTCAAAAATATAATAACGCCCCCTTGCCCTTCACTTAGCTCGGGGTGATTTTCATATCTGGAAACAAAAGAAAATCAGGGTCCCCTCTTTTTCTTAAACAACAATACCTCTTTAATCAGCTCATTATCTAACATCACCCTATACGGCTGCATTCCCCCGCTCATCAGTCCGTATACGCACAGCATCATCAATAGTATAAATAAATATTTTGCCATCACCCATCTCACCAGTATAAGCAGCCTCTCTGATTGCCTTAATTGTTTTCTCAAGATCCTGATCTTTCACTACAACTTCGATCTTTGTTTTTGGAAGTAATGCTAATTTATATTCCTTCCCACGCCACTGTTGCTTCAATCCTTTCTGCTTACCATGCCCCTCAATTTCAGTAATCATCATCCCCGGGTAACCTACTTTTTCAAATGCAGCACATACTGCAGCAAGCTTTGTCGGCCGAATTATCGCTTCTATCTTCTTCATTTTAAATTCCTTTCTCTTTAATCGGCGCCTGGAGAATTATCTACCGCAAGACACCGGTTAAAATCAATTATTTAGAAATAGGTGTCTCAGAGTTCCTGTCTAGCTTCACCCCCGCATAACCCGCAACTCCCATCTCAGGAACATCCAGCCCATATACTTCTGCTTCAGGATCTGGCCTATGACCAAAAATTACATCAATTAATTTAAAAATTATAAATGAAATTATCCCCACATAAACAATATTGGAAAACACGCCTATGCACTGAGCAAAGAATTGCGAAGCATCGCCATAGAACAAACCTTTTACCGTGCCGGCAACACCATTCCACCCGTCGCCATAGGAACCATCCGCAAATAATCCCAAGGCTAAACATCCGAAAGCTCCGTTAACTCCATGTACGGATATCGCTCCTACCGGATCATCCAGCTTAAGCTTCCCTTCCACAAAATATACTGATTCTACTACTAATACTCCGGAAATCAAACCGATAATGCATGCGCTAATAGAATTAACAAATGCGCAAGGCGCGGTAATCGCTACCAGTCCGGCTAACATACCATTGCACATCATGCTCGGATCAGGCTTCTTGGTACGCACCAGCCACATCCATAAAGTAGATGCCATTGCCCCCATAGCAGAAGCCAGCATGGTATTAACCGCAACTATTCCTATACGTAAATCCGTACCGGCTAAGGTCGAACCGGCATTAAAACCAAACCATCCGAAAGCAAGGATAAATGTACCGATCACTGCCATAGGGATATTATGCCCGGGTATAGGATTAGCGCTACCATCTTTATTAAACTTCCCTATGCGCGGCCCCACAATCCAGGCGCCTACCAAAGCTAAGACGCCACCGGTAAGATGCACTACAGAAGAACCGGCGAAATCCACATGGCCATGCCCTAGCTGAAAATTTTGCCCTAACATCGCTAACCAACCACCACCCCATACCCAGTTACCAAATATAGGATAGACTATTGTCCCTACAAATACGCCATAAATGCAAAAAGAGAGAAACTTCCATCTTTCAGCTAATGCGCCAGTAGGGATAGTCGCTGTCGTATCCATAAATACCATTTGAAAGAGGAAAAGCACATACACAGCAACATCGTAGGAAGAACCTTGAAGAAAAAAACCATTTAGCCCAAATAAACCGAAAGGTTTACCGAATAGATTAATTGTAAACTCATGATTTAAACCCGCATAGCCACCCAAAGTACCAAGAGCGCCTATACCACCAAACATTAAAGCAAAACCGCAGACATAAAAACCCAACATACCCAAAGGATAAATTAAGAAATTCATTCCCATAGTATGGGCAACATTTTTGGCGCGGGTCAGGCCTGCCTCGACCATAGCAAATCCTGGCTGCATAAACATAACCAAAAATCCGCAAATCAACATCCAAACAAAATTAATTGCTACCTTATTATGCCCAACAGTATTAGCTAATTCATCCAAAGTCGGCTTACCTGCTACCGCCGCAGACACATCACTAGCTGTACCGGTTGCTGTCCCGCTGGGATCAGGGCCAGCAGCAAAAAGAGGCACCACTGATAGAACTAAAAACACCAATACCATACACGAAATTACCAACCCATTTTTCTTTAAAAAACCCTTTATTTCATTTCTCATAATTCACCTCCGAATAAAAACATTTTGTTCTCCTCCTGAAAGTTAAAATACATAATTTAAATACACGCCACCGTATAATCTATTCTTTTGATTACCGTTATTCTTATCGCTAATATTACCCCAAGGAATAGAATAATTGATGTTCGGTTTACAAGTTAAGTTCTTGAGTAAAGGCACGGTAATTCCTGTTCCTAAAGCAGCATCCCCGCCTTTACCGCGATAATACTGTTTATTGTTAAAACCTACGTGGCCTGAAAAATCTAGGCTCATATTAAGCTTACGCATGACAAACGGTATACTATGGGATAAATTAAGTACCGTATAGCTGCCTTCACCACCGCCATCCTCTTTCTTACCAAAATCATAATAATAATAAATAGCTGGAGAAAGCAGTAATTTAGTAAAAGTTATCCCACCGTAGACTTCCCGGCTAAAACCCCTTGGAGCGCCATCAGAAGGCGCAGCATCAGGAAAATCATAATAAGTAAACCCAGTGGAAAGAGCTACGCTGGGAAAACTATAGGTATAATCAAAAAGATAATCTGTTTCGCTAGACCTTAAACTATCCTTATTTTGCAAGTCATGGTTAAACCAAATACCTATTTTTATCCTGCCATACTTTGATTCCGGGCTACGCACATAAAAACCCGGCTGGACTACAGCATCTCCATCTAGCATTATGCCTCTCCACATGTATATAGAGTTAAAAGCCAAATCCCCGGAAATTTCAAATCCTGAAGTTGATAAAATTCCTTCATCGGTATCGGCAGAATACGCGGCCCTGCACACTATAGTTGAAAACACTACACACGCAATTAACCAACCGAAACATAGCTTCTTCACCATTTCGCTTGCTCCTTTCTCATACGATTGCTTTATCCATCTTCTCTTTCGTACGTATACGAATACAATTCTCCAACGGCATAATTACGATTTTCCCATCACCGGCTTTTCCGGAAGGACATTCTTTTAATATTACCGAAACAATTTCATTTACCTGTGACTCTAAAGCATAGATCTCTACTTTGGTTTTCTGCACAAATAGAAAGGTTTCCGGTCTCATCCTTTGGATGCCGAAACCGCGCACATCGCTTACCGTCATGCCGCCTATTCCTACTTCAAGAAGCGCATCAGTCAGGTCTTTTAGTTTTCCCGAACGAATAATGCATTCTATTTTCTTCATTTTTAGTCTCACTTCTCTACAAAATAAAAGAGGCGCCCCTTTTTTGCCTTAGCGGCATAAAACGAAGCGCCTATGCTCCAATGAATACTTTTTTGTATTCAAAACCTCAGAAAATAAAAAAGCGTTCCCTTCCTTCAGGAACGCCTATGCTCCATAGACACGCCAACGCGTCAAAAATTGTCTTCTTCTACATCTATACAAGTAAAAAATGAACTCTTTTGTTAACCTCTTTTTTTACTTTTTATGTTTTAAGCTTATTTTTTCCCGGATACTCTTCCTAATCTTAAACACTCTTACATGAGAAATACTCAATCTTTCACCTATCTCTCTTAAATTACACCCCTCTAAACAAAGGTTAAAAACGTCTTTTTCTCTTTTACTCAACCCGTTATCCCTTATTCTTTGGATGAACATTTCATTTTCTAGTGTTTCGGTAAACGAAGGTGAATGATCTGGGATAATGTCTTTTAAGGTAACATCTTCTCCATTTACCGGCTCATCTAAGCTTACAAAGAATCCTCTATCCTTTTTTTTACGAAGGTAATTTTTCGAACAAAACCACAAGCTTTGAATAATGTAACTATCTGTTTTATCCTGGAGTTTTCCATCTCTATGCTCCTGCCATAGATGAATAAACATCTCCTGAGACACATCTTCTTCATTAATGAAATTAGAATAACTCCTACATTTCTTGGCCAGCCTGGTTATAGGTACAGAAAATTTTTTATATATCGCTTCGAACTCCATCGTACCCCCTATAAATAAAAATATCCTCTCGGCACTCTCCATAGTGCCTTGAGGACATCTTCGCCCTGCCACTCACCACTTCTATGCGGCAAATAAACGAACAACAAATCAACTTTTAAACAAACATTTTACCTTTTCCTCGATTACTTCTTCATATTACTAGCCAAAATGATTGCCTCGGCGATCTCGCGCATTGGCTTACAAGTATCCATACTTTTACGATTGATCATCCTATAAGCCTCATCTTCATTCATCTTTGCGTCTCTCATTAGGATACCCTTGGCTCTCTCAACCATCTTTCGTGTCTCTAGCGCCTCTTTGACCTTTAATGCCTCTTCAATCAGTTTTGTATTCTCGACAGCTATGGCGGCCTGATTTGCTACCATTTGCAATATATCAATTTCCTCTTGTGTGAATGAGTGGGGTTCTTTTGTATAAATATTAATAATACCTATTGCTTTGTCTCTTACGACCATAGGAACCGATAACATCGATGTAAGATTTTCCTTAACAGCTAGATCCCGATAATAATATTTTTTCTCATCGCGGACATCATAGATTACAATAGGTTTTTTGGTTTTAACTACTTCTCCGCTTAGACTAGTATTCACTTTGATATTAGGCTTCTTTTTATACTCTTCGCTTAGACTCTGAGTAGCCTTGATAACCAATTCATCTCCTTTTTGATCCAGAAGCATAATAGAGCAAATTTTAGAATTAAGCATTTTAGCAGTAACAACCACTATCAGGTTCAAAATCTCATTCAGATACCCCTGAGAAGTAATAGACTGGCTGACCCTAATCAAGCTGTCAAACTGCAAAGACTTTTTTTCCCTCTCTTCATACAATCGGGCATTTTCAATAACACCGCCTATTTGCTTGGCTATAATCGAAATTAAACTAACGGTGTTTGTGGCATATTCGTGCGGTTTTTTATGCTGGACATTGATAACTCCAATACAAGCTCCTTTATAAACAATAGGAACAGAAAGAAATGCTTCGTATTTATCCTCCGGTAACACATCAAAATTTTTGAAACGTGAATCCTGATAAGCCTTGTTCTTTATGACAACAGGTTTATTTTCCTTAGCAACCCACCCCGTAATACCCTCTCCTATTTTAAGATTCACTTCGCCTAGTTCTTTCCGATGCGGGGTCTTCGACGCCAAGAGAACTAAACGTTTCTTTTTCTCATCAAACAAATAGATAAAGACAGAATCCGCCTTGACCATATTGTCCACGACATTGACAATCTCTCCCAGAACCAGTTTTAAATCAAGCTCGGAATTCGTAATCTCAACGATTCTTCTTAGGATTTCAATTTCCTGAACTTGTGTAATATTTAGCTTTTTTTCTTTCATGTTTTTCATGCAGATCCTTCAATTACATCTTGAATTTAACTACCTTGAAAATAAAAAATCCTCTTTTCAAACAACCATGTTTGTAAAGAGGACGTCTTCGCCCGTGTTAGTAACCTTGCTTGGCTTCTACAATAAATTATACTGACAAACTAAGTGTATAATATTATTTAGTAATTGTCAAGAATTTTAATTTTTTGCGTATTTCCCCATAACCGTTAAAATTAATTTTTTCAAAATATTTCTTTAGCGCCGCACGGACATTTAAGATATCTCTCTTAGCCACGAATCAATTCTCTGGTTAATTTGATCCCTCACTGCCCGTGTCTTCTCCATTTTCTCTTCCCAGCTCCCCTGAAAACCTACTGGATCATCAAAGCTCCAGTGAATCCTTCTGGTAACAGCGGTTCCTGGAAATACGGGACACTTTTGCGCTTGGGATTCATCGCAAACCGTAATTACATAGTCATAGCGTTTCCCCTGTTTATAAAAGTCAAAAACGCTTTTGGTTTTGTTCTGAGAAATGTCAATCCCTATCTCTTGCATAACTCCAATGGCCAAGGGATTCAGTTTTCCCGGCTCAAGGCCCGCGCTTTCAACTTCGAATCTGTCCCCTGCTAAATGTTTTAGTAACGCTTCTGCCATTTGAGACCTGGCCGAATTATGCGCACAAACAAATAAAACTTTCTCTTTCATAGAAATATCTCCTTATTTTATCTCTTCAGGGTGATGCTTTACAACCTTGGCATTCACCATATAAATAACATCTTCTGCAATATTAGTGGCATGATCGCAGATGCGTTCAAGGTGACGGGCAATCAAGAGAAGCGGGACTGCACGCGAAGCCGAAGATGGATCTTTAGCCATATAATCATCGACTAATTCTTTTTGAACTAAATTGCGCAATTTATCAGCTTCGCTATCACGTAAAATTACACTCCCGGCCAATTCCGCATCTTTATTTACAAAAGCATCTAACGCGTCTTTTATCATCTGCTGGGCAAGCTTAGTTAACTTAGGAATATCAATCAATGGCTTAAGCAAAGGCTTGCCCACGAGATCTTGGACGCGCTGAGCAATATCTACCGCCAAATCTGCTATCCTTTCTAAATCTGTAGAAATCTTCATAGACATCGTAATAAAACGCAGGTCAATCGCCATTGGTTGCCTGAGCGCCAATAAATCAAGGCACCGTTCATCAATAGCGTTCTCCATTTCATCAATAACTTTATCCTCGCTAATTACTTTATTAACCCTTTCTATGCTTAGCTCTTTTAGCGATTCCACAGATTCAAAGATAGCTGTCTCAACTAGTGTGCCCATTTTAAGTAATTGTTGCTTTAAATCCGTTAACTCCTGGTCTAAATGTCTCTCCATAATCAACCTTCTTTCTAGTTTGTATTTATTACCCGAATCTTCCGGTAATATATGCCTCGGTTTCGGAATCTTTAGGTTTGGTAAATATATCTTGTGTCTTGCCAAGCTCTATAAGCTCACCCATTAAAAAGAACGCAGTATAATCTGAAACTCTTGCTGCCTGCTGCATATTATGCGTAACGATTACAATTGTATATTCTTTCTTCAACTCCGTGATAAGTTCTTCTATTTTTGCGGTTGATATGGGATCAAGGCTTGCGCAGGGCTCATCAAACAAAATAACTTTAGATTCAACTGCAAGGCTCCTGGCAATGCATAATCTCTGCTGTTGGCCACCGGAAAGCTTTAACGCACTATCATTAAGCCTGTCCTTTACTTCCGACCATAATGCTGCTTTCTTTAATGACCATTCTACTCTTTCTTCAATAAATGACCTATCTTTAATTCCGTTTACCTTAAGGCCGTAACTGATATTATCAAAAATGCTCTTAGGGAAAGGGTTGGGTTTCTGAAAAACCATCCCCACCTGCCTTCTAATTTCAACAGGATCAACGGAAGGGCCAAAAATATCCAACCCATCGAGATATATTTTGCCGGTAAGCACAGTGTTAGGCACCAACTCATTCATGCGGTTTAATAGTCGTATAAATGTTGATTTACCGCATCCGGAAGGCCCAATGATTGCCGTAACTTGGTTCTTGTAAATATCAAGATTTATATTTTTTAAAGCTTGGACCTTGCCGTAAAAAAAATCTACATTTTCTGACTTGATTTTTATTTCGTTATCCATAAATTTCCCTCTGTCTTTGTCGGATAAAAATAGCTATTCCTGAAATCATCAACACCATGAATAAAAGTATAAGGCTGCACCCATAAGCAATCGCTGTCTGTTGGTCAGGATGAATCCCTTCGGTCATTAAGGCATAGATATGATACGGTAGCGCCATCACTTCAGAAAAAATGGACTTAGGATAACCGCGGGTATAGAAAGCTGCTGCGGTAAAAAGAATCGGCGCGGTCTCTCCTGCAACTCTACCTATGCTTAAAATGACACCGGTTAGAATCCCAGGCAATGCTGTAGGTAAAACTATATTTTTTATTGTTTCCCATCTTGTTGCACCAAGGGAGAGCGATGCCTCTCTTATTGAGTGCGGAACCGCTAATAAAGCTTCCTGTGCGGAGGAAATTATCAAAGGCAGAGTTAAGATGCCTAAGGTTAGGCTTCCTGAAAGAATAGAGACACCGAAACCAAAAAATTTGACAAAAACTGCCAAGCCAAAAAGACCAAATACCACTGAAGGCACTCCTGCCAAATTGTTAATACTTATTCTAATAAGATTAACTACAAAGCCTTTTGGAGAATATTCACATAAGTAAATCGCGCAGGCTATCCCTAGAGGTAAAGCAAAAAGTATAGCTCCTAAAGTCAAATAGAAAGTGCCTACAATAGCCGGCGCAATACCACCTTGAGTCATTCCCATTCGTGGGCCCTGAGTAAGGAATTCCCAAGAAATGACTTTAAAACCTCTTACGCTGATAAAATATATAATTGCCCCTAAGAAAAACAGGGTTATCAGCATACAAAGGGATAATCCAATGAAACCCAAGTTTTGAATAATATTCTTTTTCATCCGCTTAACCCCAACTTTATTCTAAAACGCCTGCTAATCATTTCAGCGATAATATTAAAAACAAATGTAGTCAGAAATAAAATAAGTGCGATAGCAAATAAGGCATGGTAGTGGAAGCCTCCCATAGGTGCCTCCCCCATTTCCGCAGCAATTGCTGCTGTCATCGGACGTACCGGCTCTAAAAATGAATGCGGAATAACTGCTGCCCCTCCGGCAACCATTAAAACCGTCATAGTCTCGCCTATAGCCCGGCTCATTCCCAAAATTATAGCCGTTGAGATTCCTGAACCCGCTGCTGGTATTACTACCTGCGTCAAGGTTTGCCACCTGTTTGCGCCTACGGCATAAGACGCTTCACGAAATGATTTTGGGACATAATTGAGCGCATCATCAGCAAGGCTGCAGACCGTAGGTGTTGCCATAATTCCTAAAACTAAACTTGCATTCAAGGCAGTCAAGCCAGTAGGAAGATGAAATAGATTTTGCAGTAACGACGTAAGTATCACCATCCCGAAAAACCCATACACCACCGAAGGAATACTGGCTAGTATCTCGATTAAAGGCTTAAGTATTGCTCTTTGTTTATGTCCGGCCAGCTCATGCAAATAAAGCGCGCTTCCCACGCCTAAAGGGACACAAACAAGTATCGCGCCAAAAGTCACCCAAATAGATGCCAAAATCAAAGGCAAAATCCCAAACTCGGGAGTTGAATATGTCGGATACCAAGCCCTACCTAAAATAAATTCCAACGGCTTGACTTTCTGAAAGATGGGTAACGCCTCTTTAAAAAGGACAATAACAATCCCTATTAAAAATATCAAGGAAGCAAATGCCAAAACGGTAAAGATCCATTTATATAATTTTTCTTTCATCATAATTCCTAATGGAGGCCGCGGCAAGCTCTACGCCTGCCGCGGTTTGAGGGTCAATGAGTAAACGCTTAATTTTTACTTTAACCCTACAAAACCTTCCTCTTCAGCTAACTTCTGGCCTTCCGGGCTTAATATATAATCAATAAACTGTTTTGCTAATCCTTTAGGTTCGCCATTGGTATACATGAATAACGGCCTGCCAAGAAGATATTTGTTAGTTAATACGGTTTCCTTGGATGCCTTAACGCCGTTTACGTCAACAGCTTTAACTGATGATGTTACATACCCTAATCCTACGTAACCGACTGCACCGGTAGTTCTAGATACTGTAGAAGCGACTGCCTGGTTCGACGCTTGCATGAGAGCATCTGATCGCACCTTTGCACCATCAAGAGCAAGAGTTGCGAAAGCCTCAAAAGTTCCGCTTGAACTATCGCGTGAAATAACCACAATCTTTTCATCAGACCCGCCTAATTGCTTCCAGTTTGAAATAGCACCGGTATAGATATCCTTGATTTGTTTCTTTGTTAATGCACCTGCGTTATTCGATGGATTTACAATGACGCAGATTCCATCCATAGCAACAACATTGGCTTTAGGGCTTCTTCCGTTTGTTACTGCCTTATCAAGCTCGGTATCTTTAATCGAGCGCGATGAATCAGCGATATCACAGGTGCCATCGATTAAAGATGCAATTCCTACACCTGAGCCACCACCGCGCACCGATATTTCAGCTCCTGGATTACTATTCATAAACACTTCTGCCGCCTTTTGAGCAATAGGCAACACCGTAGTAGAGCCCTCAACTACAATCTTTTCTGCGTAACAAGGCAGCGTAAAACCCAAAACCAACGCTCCTAATGTTATCAACTTTGCAAACTTCATTTTATCTCCTCCTTAAGTAATTATTCCTTATTAGAATTTCATATTCAAATCAAACTGGACAAGAGTTTCAGGAGCTTTACTGCCAACTAAACTCCATGAACGATATACATCTAAACCTAAAGATGTATTCTTGGCTAAACCAAAACTGATAACACCTTCATGGCTTCTCATGCCAGTCTTACCGCTAAGACGGTCAGAATCAGGCAATATGTCAAATACAGTATCTTTCTCTAACATGGCATAAATATATCTAACCTGCCAATCTCCCCACTTTTCGATTTTCTCATTACCAAATTGAAATCCTAACGAGTAACCGGTATTTTTATCTGAAACAACCAAGTTATTCACATATTCACCAAAGAATTTTAAATTCTCGACATTTAAACCCAAAGCCTTAAAAGGTTCCTTTACTATAAACTCCAAGGCGGGGTTAATATTGCTATAATTATAGGCATAGCTTGTGCCGATCTTAGTATTCTGCCCCTTTGAGAAACTTGAAGCAACCGAACCTTTAGTTTGGAAGTATTCATAAGTTAATGCGCCTTTTAATGAAAGATTGTCATTAAATGCGTAGCTTATTCCCGGCTGCACAATGTATGCCATGGAACCAGAAACAGTACTGGTATCGGCCACAAGAACCAAAGCCCCGGTTTTCAAAAATACTGATGTTTTAGGATTTAAGGTTTTACTAAATCCGATAACACCGCCTTCTGGAGTTATATCTGTATCCCAAATCAAATCAGTCGGCTCCCAGAGTACATCAGGAAGAAGCATCTTACCACCGGTTAGAGTTAACCAAGGAGTAGGATCATATTTGGCATAAGCATAATCCAATCTAATACCCATTTTAGAGGAATCACCTCCATCTTTGGCTCCAAAAGAGATATTTGTAGATCTAGGGTCCCCATCAGCATTAGTAGCTATGCCTACACCTACCTTAAGCTTATCGTTTACCTTACTGTCTAGACCAAGGCGCATACGAACGCGGCCTATGGTTGTATCTTTACTTATGTCACCGGCATTCTTTTCATGAAGATTCTGGAACCTTAAACGTAAATCACCCTTAAGCTTTGTATTCTGTATCCACTGAGGAAGGCTTGAAAATTTGCCCTCTGCGATTTCTTTTTTAACTTGCTCCTTGGTCTCAGTGCCAATCTGCTGCGCTTCTCCTGCTGTTAAGACGCCCTTCTCTACCAATTTCTGAAGTAAAATGTCAACTTCACCAGCATATGATGAATTTAATCCCAGCGCCAATGCAATAAACCCAATCAACAAAACCATTGTTAAAAACTTACTCATTTTCCTTTCCTCCTTTTCTAGTTGACTACTACATAACCCCCTAATCCGGAATGCACTTGCTTTTATTTTCTCCCTTCCACCTCCTTTATCTGGATTGATTTCAAAAATCTGACTGTAATACTTAATAACTCTTTCTGCTTCTTGATCGGACATTCTGTTGAAAAAATTTTTTATTGAACTGAATATTCTCTTGAATAATTTTTTCATACTCCACCACCTATAAGTTCACATACCCTCTCTTTTATGTCGATATAATCGTGTTTAATATAAGAGCTAAATAACGGACAAAGTTCATAAAGAGCGAAACAATAATTTTCCCTTTCAAAAACTGATGGCACCATTAAGCCATCTTCAAAATGGCCGCATGTCGCGTATTTGCTCTTTGAGCTTAAGCAAGGGCACATCCTTTTTCTCCTATTTCTTTCGTTGTTTTACGTATTACTCCACTATTCTGGACAAAATAATCTTTGTCTCTTATGGTAATTAATTCCTTAATAACCTCCATCAACTTTGCCACACTAAAAGGTTTAGTAATGTAGTAATCTGCTCCTACAAGATTGCCGTAGATCTTATCCTGGGATTCTGCCCTAGCAGTCAACATAACCACAAATGTCTTAAATGCAGCGGGATTTTCTTTGATAGACTGACAAATACGAAATCCATCAACACCCGGAAGCATAATATCGAGGACTACTATATCGAATACTTCCTTGGCGAGCCTATCTTGTGCCTCAAAACCATCATAAACGGATTCCGGCCTATAACCGTTCTTAAAAAGGTTATAGGAAATGAGCCTGTTAATGCTCAAATCATCCTCCACTACCATTATTCTTTTTTCTTTTCTTACAGTAGTTGCATCTACCATTCTGTTCTCCTTAAGCAAATTGCCCATAGAATGCGTCCAAGACTTTCAGTTCCTCATCGACGATTTCTTTCAGGTAATCTGCGATTTTCTTTACTATAGTTCTTAATATCTTTCTCATAATGTTTGACTTTCCTTTCTTTCCAACCTAAGTCTACAGTACCCATGTAACAAAATCCTTAAAGCATTGTGAACTTTATGTGAACTCTTAAAGCTCAAATTTGTACCCCTCTCCCTTCACCGTCTTAATCAACTGCGGATTATCGGGATCTTGTTCTATCTTTTCCCTAAGATGCCTTATATGAACGTCAATGTTACCGTACTCGACAATATTGTCTTGACCCCAAACCGCATCCAGGATTTCGCTATGACTTAGGACTACACCGGGATTATTTACAAGAAGCCTAAGGATACCTTTTTCTTTCTCGGTGAGAATAATTTCTTCATTGTTAAGTTTTACTGCAAAGTCTTCTCCGCCCATCTCCAGTTGACCGATTTTTATAGTCTTTGGGGCTGAAACTCTATTTTCAGACCTGGCGAGGACTCGTTTCACCCTTACGACCAATTCTCTTGGACTAAACGGCTTAGTAACGTAGTCATCAATCCCAAGATCAAAACCTTTAAGTTTATCATTAACTTCGGAAAGGGCGCTGAGCATAATAATAGGTATATTGGTTGTGTGGGGATTTTGTCTTAGACGCCGGCATACCTCCCAACCGTCAATTCTGGGAAGCATGATATCAAGTATAATTAAATCGGGGTTTTCTTGTTCGGAGATCTCCAGTGCTTCAATACCATTCTTTGCGGAAAGGACATTATAGCCAGCTATCGATAGATTAAAAGTAACCAGCTTTACGAGCTCTTTTTCATCATCGACAACTAAAATCTTTCTTTTCGCAATCATATACTCTCCTTTTTCATCTTCAAGGAAAGTATACAAACCTGAGGTTACAATATCATTAAGACAATGTGAACTTTCTGTGAATTAATTTAGGATGAGCTTGAAAGAAAAGTAGGACTACTAGAGGCTGTTAAGCCAGGGGAATAGTAAAACTGAAGGTAGAGCCAAGACCTAGTTCTGATTTTACCCAGACCTGGCCTCCATGGGCGGAAACTATATGCTTAACAATAGAAAGACCAAGACCCGTACCTCCGAGCTCGCGGGAGCGGGCTTTATCAACACGATAGAATCGCTCAAATATGCGGGGAAGGTCATTTTCTGATATGCCGATTCCGGTGTCTGAGATGTCAAATTGCAGAGCATTGTCGACTACTTTGACAGAAATAGTAGCCGATCCACCTTCGGAGGAATATTTTATGGCATTATCAAGAAGATTAATCATAACCTGCGAGAATCTTGCTTCATCAGCCTTTATTTTAGGCAAACCTTGTGGAATATTAATTTTCAACATGATTGATTTTGCCTTGGCTTGATTTTCGATAACTGTGACGGCCTTTTTTATTAACGAAATAGGATCGAGCTCTATAAAAGACATCTTCATCTTGCCGGATTCTATCTTGGATAAATCAAGAAGATCATTTATTAAAGTAGCCAGGCGATTTGAATCATGATAAATAATACTTATGAATTCTTTCGCATTATCTTTGTCCTCAAGCGCGCCATCCAGAAGTGTTTCGGCGTAACCTTTTATGCTAGATATGGGAGTGCGCAATTCATGTGAAACATTGGCGACAAAATCCTGGCGTATTTTCTCTAGGCGTCTTAATTCGGTGATATCGTGAAAGACTAATATCACGCCTTCAAGCCTATTATTGCGCATAATTGGCACGCCGTTTACCTTCAAGATTCTTTCTTCCGGAGTATTGATAGCAATTTCTTCAGTCGCAAGATGCTGTTTTCCTTTAATAATTCTGTCTACCATATCACCTACAGCGCTGTTTCTAATAACCTCGAGCGGTTTCTTGCCTTCAGGGTTTGAGTCCAAAAGAAAAATCTTCCGTAAGGAAGGATTCATTAAAATAATCCTTTCCTTTTCATCAGTAACAATAACCCCCTCAAACATACTTGATAAAACAAGATCCAGTTTTGCCCGTTCAGAATTTATCTTTTCTATCTTATCTTTTATCTCCTCAGACATAACATTTAAAGACTGTGCAAGTTCACCAATTTCGTCTTTCGAATGAACTGAAGCTTTTTTGGAGAAATCTCCTCGTGCCATAGCTTTAGCAATGGTTGACATCTCACTCAATGGCCGCGATATAAACACGGAAACTAAGAAGGTCAATCCCAGGCTCAATAGTAGAACACCTCTAAAACTTACCCCCACTACTCTACGCATTCCTGCTTCAAGTAGCTCTATATCATGCAGTGGTAGGGATAGTCTTAATACACCTTTATCATTTCCCTTGTAGAAAGGAACTGCCATATAAAGCATGTCTTTTTTTATAGTATAACTAAAACGCTTGCTCACTCCGAAACCTTTTGCAAGGGCATTTTTGATTTCGGGCCTGTTTGCATGATTTTCTACGGCAAGTAGCTGCTCTTGATTTAAATCAGTATCGCCTAAGACCTTACCGTCCAGAGCGATAATTGTTACGCGTAAACCCAGAGATTGTTCTATATTCTTTGCAATGGTCTGAAAATCTACCGGAATTGTTTTGTCTCTAAGGGATGTTTCTAAGAAATCTTTGCTAAGGGTAAGTTGATGTTTAATATTATTTGTAACATTGTTTTCAACGTAGGATTTAAGGTGATTAACCTGATACAAATAACCTGCTGAAATGGCCAGGATAACAATAAAACAAAAAATAATGGTAAGTTTCCAATGAATTTTAATCTTCATCTTCTTCCTTAAATCTGTAGCCTAAACCCCGAACCGTTTCGATTTGACCCCCTACCTTGCCAAGCTTCTCTCTGAGGCGTTTTATATGAGTATCAACTGTGCGGGTAAATACTTCAGCATGCCTATCCCACACATCGGAAAGTAGTTGATCACGCGACTGGATGCGACCATTTCTTTCAATAAGAATAACCAATAGCTTAAACTCAATGGGAGTTAACTCTATTTCTTTATTATTTACCGTAACTTTATGTTTCGACACATCTATAATAAGGATTCCTCGTTTAATAATATCTTTGGGTGATTCCTCAGATTTGCCTCTTTTTAAAATTGCTTTTATACGTAGAATCAATTCACGGGGGCTAAAGGGCTTTACTACATAATCATCTGCGCCAAGTTCTAAACCAACAATTCTATCTACCTCTTCGCCTTTAGCAGTAAGCATTATAATAGGAATGTTTTTAAGCTTAACATCCTGTTTAATCACACGACACAATTCGAATCCATCCATTTTGGGAAGCATGATATCTAAAATAATTAAATCCGGTCGCTCTTTAACTAAGATATCCAATGCCTCCTCACCATCATCAGCGACAGTACAACCGTAGCCAGCTTTCTCTAGGTTGTACTTCACAAGTTTGGAAATATGTTTATCGTCTTCAATTATAAATATTTGTTCTTTGTTCATTTATACCTCGCTTAATACGCCTATTTTAACACCTTCTGAAAAAATCTCAAGATAATACAGGCTCTCATGTATACAGGTGTTTATTTACCCATATTCAAGATTATTGTTTAGGGAATTTCATGCATTTAATAACGAATCAACATCTTCTGGGTTTTCAACATTTAAAAAACTATTCCTGAACTCACTGCTTTTAAGCAATCCTGTTAATTCAGCCATTGGTTTTAACCTTGTTAGATCAGCTTTATCCCTACCCAAAGAAGCTAGAATAATCCGTACCGGCTTGCCATCCAGAGAATCAAAATCCACTGGCTCTTTTGTGCGACAGAGAATAAAAGCATAAGGCCTGCTCATATCTATCCAGCAGGCCTCAGGCAAAGCAATCCCTTGGCCAATAGCAGTTGTGCCTAGCTGCTCTCTCTTCAAGAATTTCCTGTAGATAAGCTGCTCATCTTTAATTAGCTTTTCCTGCTTGGCAAACTGTGCGATATTTAAGAGTACATCTTCTTTCGTTTTGCCTGCTAAATCCAGAATTATTGAATCTACGATTTTCTTCATACTACCTATATGCCATAAAATAAGCCATATATCAAGGCGGAAAGATCAAAAAAAACAGGCTTGCCCGCTAATTTCATAGCGAACAGGCCTGTTATTTATGCCCTAATTTGCTTTACTCCTTAAGAATTAATCTTCTACTTCGAATTTTTGTTTATCTGTCGGTCGTATAATTGAAGCTATTCTTTGTTATGGTTTCGATTGGAAAGGAAAACTTCAGGTGACGAAATTTAGTTTAAATGAATATTAACTTTCAATTAATCTCTTTAGCCTTTTAATTGCATCTCTTGTATCTTGTGAAAAAGGATGTTTCGCTAAGAAATTCTCATCAATAAATCCAAGTGATTTACTTATAAAATCGGTTCCATATTGAAATAGATCCGGTTTCTCTTTAAAATAAGCTTCTACCGCAGGTTTAGCTCTTTCTATCGCGTCGTCTATATCTTTCAATGTCAAATATCTAGCATTATCTAAATCATTAATAATCTTTGAGCTTAAATCTTCTGATACTGGTTTATCTGAGAATTTCCATTCAGCATACGCTCTTAATGTGTCACGATTGATTACCTGCTTAAGAAAGCCCTCTTTTTCTAATTCACTAACTAGTTCTTTGTCTCGTTTCTTGACTTCCTCAACTACCTTCTGTAAATTAGTAAATGATCCATAAATTGGTATATCTATAAAACCTCTTATTTTTCTATCTCGTTTATTTTTTTGTACAAATTCTAGATTGTATTTAGTGCCGTTTGTATTTAAGTTTATTATTAAATGGTTACCTGAATTCTCATTTATTAAATCTTTGTGATCTTCATATAGTTTCTCAGATATGTCTTTAACTACTAAAATTTGCCGGCAATATTTGGGAATCTTGCGGTAAAAACACACATGTGTAAATTTATTATCCAATATTCCTTCTCTTATTGATGCCATAGTTGATCCAAAAAGATTTACATCTGAGTTAAAACTGGTAAATACAAAATTGTTTAACTGTATATGATCCTTAAACAATCTTTCAATTATGGTGATAACTTGATTTTTTAATTGCTCAACAGATGCTATGATTTTTTTTGTCTGGCTATCTAACTCCTCTCTTGAAATGTGCTGGGGAATGTCTTTCTGCAATTTATCTATATATTTCTGGTTACTTTGATAAATAGATAGCGCGTCTATATCGCAATACGGCAGTATTTCATTATCTTGAACCTTAGCTCTATCGTATGCTTCCTTTGGTTTATCGCCTTTTAAAATAATTCTTACATCGTTAATTTCATTCACATAGGAAGAGAATTTTGTTAGATTGTCTAAGAAGCTTTTTTCATAATCAAGTAAATCTTGGGGCTTTGAAGGAACAGTAATCACCGATTGGGTCCACGTATATACATTAAATATGACATTTTTTCCATCTAATACTTTTGTCATCTCACTCTTTATCGAAATTACGCCTAATCTTAATAAATATTCTATTAGATTATTCTGGGCTTGATATGTTCGCAACTGTAACGAATCTTCTTTTGTGGGCTGCTCCTTACATAAATATATCTCTTGGAACCAAGGAATATCAATAAATTTATATAATTCACTTAATAATAGGTTGTTTTGGTACCAACAAGAAGAGGTCAAATATTTATTTAAATCAAACATTTGTCCTAGAGCTTTTTGTATATTCGCATGAAACTTCTCTGTGATATCCAAAGCTGCAATCGATAATAACGGTCTGTCTTCTTTATCATAATCCTTTATATAATCCCTTATTCTGAAATGAAGCTCAAAAAAATCTGATCTAGATTGATAGCATAAAAGATTCCGAAAATCATGATAAATCTTATTATCAATAAATTTATCATTTGGCTCATCAATTATTTCATCAATATACTTTTCTAGATCTTCAAAGTTAGGACGCGTAATGAAAATCTTATCATTAAAGAATGTATACGCTATTTCTCTCTGTTCTTTCGATTTTTCTACAGTATTGTAAATATCTCTGCCAGCAATAAAAACAAAAAGCCCAGAGGATAAAGTAAACAAATTCTTAAAAATTCTTATAATATCGGTAATTTTAACTTTCTCAGTCTCACTAATTTTATCCATTTCATCTATAATAAAAACTATTTTGAAAGGATCTTGCGATAGAGAAATCTCGTCTAATAGAGCGTAAAGATCATATTCCAGATTACTTATGCTTTTATCTGAGACATATAGCTCTTCTATAGAGCTTTTAGCCCTTGTTGCTTTTATTTTTGTTATCTGTTTAAAAATTCTATACGACAGAGTTTTTGGCAAGAGGAAAAATAAGGAACCCAATAAAATATTCAAAACAAAATTTCCCTTAGTAGATAAATAGAAGAAGCCCATGCCGGCAATTATGCCTATGTTGCCAAGAAAATTTCTGATTTGTTCCGAATCAATACTATACTTATGTTCTGTTTCCTGTTGTTCCTTTTCTTCTTGTCCTGATTCCTTCTCTAGTTTAATTTCTTTTCTAATTTCCGCTTTTTCGCAAATGGCTTTCTGATACAACTTCCCCAAATGTTCTTTCAATTCACCAGATAACCTATCTCTTGCAGCAGTATATAATCTTCTTATAAGATTAACGATAATTTTTTCTTCCAATTTTTCCGCACTTATCTCTAGAACTTCTTTACCTTCCGATAAGCTTTCCTCAATAATTAATTGCGAAGCATTAATTAATACTGGTATTATTTTCTTATTTTTTTGTGATGTTTTATATAGGGCTTCATATACTAGCGCAGTCTTTCCAACTCCTCTTTCTCCACTTACTAAAAGACATCCCTTTTCTCTTCTTAGAAACCAATTCTCAATCTTATTTTTTTCCTCCACCCTACCAACAAAATGACCTTGCGGTTTCTCATAATGAGGAAAATAATCCCAATCTTTTTTTAATGCTAATTTTAACTCTTCATTTGCCATTTATTGTCCTCCGAAAATTTTATATTTATTCGGTATGTGTTTCTACTCAATTCTTCTCACTTCTTCATATAACTGCGGCATTTTATCTTGTCTGAGCCTGAATTTCGTCCCATGATTATGACCTGTACGGGCATCGAAATCTACAAGAACAAAGCCTTCTTCAATAGCCTTTATGAATTTATGCAAACTAAATTTCTGTAAAATCATAATTTCTTTATACCAAAAATATTCTTTACCTTTTCCGGTTTTTACATCTGCACGTATATAAAAGCAATTCAATAGCTTCGTGCCTGCTTTATGAAAAAGGTCATCAAATCCCCAATAAGGTTGCGGATTTAATTCAGCTAAGCCCACTTTTTTCTTTACAGAATTAAGCCATTTTTTATGTTTACTAGCTACGCACTTAGAATCGAAAGAAATCAGCACTTTACGAGCTTCTCTATCAACAACAACTTTAAAACCGCGATCAGAACAAGACAGCGCATTTATTGTCTGCCTAAAACTTTTTTCTCTTGGTATAGTTTGATGCTTCCACCCATAAAGAGGTAAAAGTACTTTAGGTACAAACCCTATAGCGCGTGGTGATGGCTCCATATGAAAAAGTGTCGTTAAAGAACTTGTGCCCATCCTTTGACATTTTAACTCCCATTCGGCAGCATTAGGAATAGGTAAATTATTTTCTTTTATACCTAGTAAATCTTCTAAGGTATTTCCTACGCCACCTGCATTACCATGACGAGCATTCTTAATCCAACCCAATGCACTAATTTCTTTTAGTTTATCTATTATTGTTTGCTTAGTATAAATAACTGTTTTCTTTACCATAAGATTACCAAAGCTTACCTTGGGCTTGATGCTGCTTAATTCTTTTTTTTGCCATCTCGCAATATTCGGGAGAAATATCAATACCAACAAAATTTCTCTTGAAATTTATAGCAGCAATCGCTGTGGTGCCAGAGCCCATAAATGGATCGAGAATAATTTTAGCATTTGTAGATGAAACAATTCTCTCAATCAGATTAACTGGAAATGCCGCAGGATGCTCATTGTTCATTTCTTGGGTAAAATCCCAAACATCACCATAAGCGTTAGCTTTAGGCACAAGTTTAAATTTTGGCTTTGCAATCAAATAAATAAGTTCGTAGGTTGGAAGAAAATATCCGGCATTAAAGTTTAAACCGCCTTTACGCTTCCAGATGATGATTTGCCTAACAGGAAAACCTTCGACAATATCTTGTCGATCTTGTAATAATCCCCCCTGGACCCTGCGTTTATGATTATAGAATACTGCTCCAGTGTCAGGAATGATCCTCATCATTTCTATTAAACAATCTCGTTGCCATCTTACATACTCATCGTGAGGCATACAATCATTATGATGAGTATATCCCTTCTGCAAAGCAGCATTTGCCCATTTTCCCCCTCTGCCATCTTTCATACCATTTCCGGTAGAATTCTTGAGATTATAAGGAGGAGAGGTAATAACCAAATCTATCGAGCCATCGGGAATCTTTTTCATCACCTCAATGGTATCTCCACAGATTATTTTATTTACAAATTCTTTTGGGAGTTTAGTTTCTATAAGATTTACGGTTTCTTTCATATCATTAAACATAAAAACCTCCGCCTTTTCAAGCGAAGGTTTTAATTATTTTAACGTGGCAGTTCCCCCTTCAAACGATACCACTCTAAATTGTATAGTTTCTTTATACTCTAAGAATTCATTCGTGTCAAGCTCTTTCATAATTTACCTTTGTTTCATTTTACCACTTTTAGTGAAAATCGCAAGCCTAGCTTTATCTAAAAATCCTCTCACTTCGCCTTGATATCTCTCGAATTGTATGGCTATATGTGAGGTGAGGAGAAGAGATAAACCAGAGAAAAAGGAGGCCGAAAATGTGCAACCCTCTTAACAATGAAGAGAAAATCTACGAAGTTATCGAGGATGAACATCTGGACATCTCCCCTGTTATCTGGCAGCTGATAGACCATCACTTAGGTAATGACTTATATATTATCAGTCTAATAGCTGGTTCGCATGTGGTCGGCAAAGATAAGGATCCTATACCAGTTGAGCAGGGTGAAAAAATCATCAAATACTGCAAAGAGATAAATCACTTCTTCAAGAAATTAAGAGCAGTAACCAACAAGCCAACGGCTCATTAAGGAGCCTTATTTGGAAAGGAACTTATGCAGGAAAATCTCTTAACCAAGATCATGAATCTAAAGGATGCGTCCCTTGAAGATTTAAAGAAGAAATACTCAGAGCTTTTTGAAAACAAGCCCGCTCCCTCAAATAATAAGACCTATCTTTGGAAGAAGATTGCTTATAGGCTGCAAGAGCTCGAATACGGCGGGCTTCCTACAGAAACCCAAGGTAAAATTCAAGAGCTCATTCAGAAATATGATCCAGTCAATAACAAAGCTCTGCGCCCAGAAGGCGCTCCTCAAGATCAACCTAAAAAACTAAACCTTAGGCGGGACAAAAGGCTGCCGATTCCAGGTACAGTTATTACTAAGGAATATAAAGGCATTAAGCTTCAGATTAAGATACTTGAAGCAGGCTTTGAATACAATAGCAAGGTTTATAAGACTCTTACGGCTATTGCGAAAGAAGTAACCGGAGCGCACTGGAACGGATACTTGTTCTTTAATCTGTAAGGAGTAATCTGATGGCAGATACAAAAGAAGCGAAAAAACGAATCTACTGCGCAGCCTACTGCCGTAAATCAGTAGAAGAACGCGCAGATGAGACCTTTGGTTCTATTGAAAACCAGCATGAATCTATCCTGAATTTCATTGCAAGCCATAAACACGAGGGTTGGGTGCCGTTGACCGAAAGATACGATGATAACGGCTTCACTGGAT
>Ga0265297_10002966_pt1 | contig 32310 bp, 34 predicted proteins | sample Munlanlwell13791_FD_192502 | JGI IMG/M metagenome (GOLD analysis project Ga0265297, IMG submission 192502) | Leachate microbial communities from a municipal landfill in Southern Ontario, Canada - Leachate well 137-91 | ecosystem: Engineered > Solid waste > Landfill > Unclassified | place...
AGCAGTCTTACCAAGTTTTGTAGGCAAACCAATCACTGCCAATGCCTTGGCCCCGCTATTGTCCGCCGGCTTCATTACTGACCTCAACTGTATCATTTAACAATCCTCCACTTCTTAAGCTTGCTGTAAGGCTTACTGGCCACAAAATTCACCCTATCGCCCACTTTCACCCCAACCTCATCATGCACCAAATATTTCTTACTCCTTTTGACTCTCTTTTTGTAAACAGGATGAGCAACAATTCTTACAACCTCAACCACAGCCGTTTTGGGCTGCTTTGTTAATATCACTTTTCCGCTTAAAATCTTCATTTTAACTCGCCGAAGCTTTACGCGTAGGCGGTTCCTCCTTCCTGTTTTCTCGTATTATAGTCAAAATCTGCGCCCTGTCACGCCTATTCTTAACACTTTCCAGCTTCTTTCTGATAGCTTCAATCTCCAGCATCCTTATTTTATCTAACTCCTTCTTCCTCATTCTTCCTCCCTTTTTACAAATTTAGTTTTATATGGTAATTTAGCCCCTGCCCGCTCAAACGCATCCCTTGCAGCTTCTTCGGGCACCCCGGCAACTTCAAAAGCAATCTTTCCGGGCGTAACAACCGCCACCCAAAACTCAACATCTCCTTTTCCTCCCCCCATTCTTTTACCGGCAGCTCTTCCACTAACAGGCTTGTCAGCAAAAACTCGTACCCACACTCTACCTTTTCTCTTAAGGCTTCCTGTTATCGCCCTTCGAGCAGCCTCAATCTGCCTCGCCGTCACCCATCCTCGCCCCAAAATCTTAAGTCCATACTCTCCATAAGAGATGCTGCTACCCCTATGAGATATTCCCCGCACCTTCCCTCTAAAATCTTTTCTATATTTTCTTCTCTTCGGCTGCTGCATTACTCCTCCGCCTCCTTGTAAATCCATACTTTCACCCCAACATAGCCTTTTTTCAAAAGTGCCGGCACCTGTGAATAATCAATATTCTCCCGCAAACTTTGCGTAGGCACCGACCCCTGGTGATACTTTTCGGTCCTGCCAATATCAGCTCCGCCAATTCTTCCCGACAGCTCCACTTTAATCCCCTTTGCTCCCACCTGCTGCATAACCCGCTCAATAGCCTTTGTAACCACCCTTCTGTGGGGAATTCTTCTCTCAAGCTCCCCGGCAATTCGGCTTGCCACCAAATGTGCCGATAGTTCCGGGTTTCTAACTTCCACCACCTGCGGATCAATCTTAAGGTCCTTCGGCCGCTCACCCCGAACACTCTCAATAATATCTACAATGTGATTTTTTAACTCCTCAATTCCTGTTCCCCCTCGTCCAATCACAACACCGGGCCTGGAAACAATAATCCGAAGTACCATGCTTTTAGGAAGCCTCTCGATATCAACCCCGGTAATCCCCGCAATTTTATACTTTTCCATCAATGCTTTGCGGATTTTAATATCCTCCACCAGATAGTCTTGATACCTGCTATCATCCAAAAACCACTTAGACTTCCAGGGCTTAAAAACCCCTGTCCTAAATCCAACTGGGTTCACCTTCTGGCTCATATTATTTGCTCACAGCTTTCCGTCTGCGGACTACCGCCTTCTTCTCAACCGTTTTCTTACTTGCCGTAGTCTGTAGTCTATCAGCCGTAGACTCTTTCGTGCGAAGCACAACTCTGATATGTCCCATCTTTCTCACATAAGGCTTAATTCTCCCCCTTGCTCCCGGCTTCCATCTTTTTAGTCTCGGCCCTTCCCCAATCTGAATTTCAGAAAATTCCAAACTATCCTCACCTACTCCATCACGGGTAGCATTGGCAATTGCACTTTTTATAACTTTTACAATAGGCTCAGCCGCCCTCTTTTGGGTAAAAACCAATGTATCAACCGCCTCCCTTGGGCTCATCTTTCTCGCCACATCAGCCACCAGCCGCAATTTCCTCGGGCTCATTATTAAATATTTCTGTGTTGCCCTATACTCCGCCATCTTTAAGTCTTTTCGATTATCCGCTTCACAACTTGTCCGTGTCCTCTAAAAGTCCTTGTATGAGCAAACTCCCCAAGCCTATGCCCCACCATATCCTCCGTTACAAAAACATCCACAAAAATCCTGCCATTATGCACCTTAAAGTATTTACCTACAAATTCAGGCGCGATAGCACTCGCCCTCGACCATGTCTTTATCGGGGTGTTTTTCTCTCCTTGCCCAGCCTTGAGCTTCGTGACTAAGTTGCTATCTACAAACGGCCCCTTTTTACTGCTTCTACTCATGCTTTACCTCCATGCGCCCCCGGCTTTCTCCTTTTAACAATCATCTTGTCCGAATATTTTCTCTTCTTCCTTGTCCTGCCAACAGCAGGCTTTCCCACATAAGTCTTGGGGTATTTCAACCCCACAGGGCTTCTACCTTCTCCCCCACCATGCGGATGGGCCCCGGGGTGCTGTGCCTTCCCTCGAACACTCGGCCTTATTCCCATCCTTCTTTTTGTCCCGGCCTTACCAATAACTCTAGACCTATGCTCCATATTACCCATCTGACCTATAGTCGCGTAACAATCTTCAACAAACCTTCTTATTTCAGTTGAGGGCATCTTGATAAGCACATAGCTTTCCTCTTTACCCTGAACCACTGCGCTGGACCCAGCCCCCCGCGCAACCTGTCCGCCCTTACCGGGGCGGATCTCAATATTATGCACAGCGGTCCCGATAGGTATAAACTTCAACGGCAACGCATTCCCAACTGTCAACGGAGCAGCCTCACCGGCTATAACCTTTGCCCCAACCTTCAATCCCTCCGGTGCTAAAACATACCTTCTTCCCCCGTCTTCGTAAAGAAGCATCGCCACATTCGCATTTCTGTTGGGATCATATTCAATAGCCTCAACCTTTCCCCAAATATCTCTCTTATCCCGTTTAAAATCAATAACTCTCATAAACCTCTTGTGCCTTCCTCCTTGATGCCGCACACTAACTCGCCCATTAGCTCTTCCGGATTTTTTAGGTAGTATTTTTTTAAGCCTTTTCATTATTCCTTTATATCAAACGCGTCTATCTTTTGGTCCTTTTTCAAAGTAACAATAGCCTTTTTTTGAGGCTTTATAACCCGCCTTCTACCTGTATAACTTCTCCTGCTCTCGCCGGCTACATTCATTGTAAAAACCTTGACAACATCCACCCCATACTCCTTATTTACCAATAACTTAACTTGGTGTTTAGTTGTCCCCCTGGATACATAAAAACTATATCTGCCGGCTTTAACATCAGCCAAACTTTTCTCTGTTAATATCGGCTTAAGCATTCTTACTAAAAACCTCCTTATCTACTATCAGCTCTCCACCATGTACCACCTTATAAGCATTAAGGCTCCCAAATCTCTCAACATCCACATTCTTCAGGTTCCGAAACACCCGTGCCGTCTTCCAATTCTTATCAGACAAACAAACTGTAATTTTACCCTTTACACTCACCTTGTCCACCAAAACCTTAGCCTCCTTGGTCTTTTTAAGCCGCTCAACTCCACTTACAACAACCAACTTGCCATTCTTTACCGCAAGGGCCAATGCCGCCGACAATGCTTTTTTCCTCATATTTTTGGGCATCACAAGCTCCCGTTTTACACCCGTCGGCCCATGTGCCTTTCCTCCACCAACAAAAAGCGGCGCCCCCCGCGCTCCGTGCCTTGCACGCCCGGTATGCTTCTGTGCATAAATTTTTGCAGTAGTTCGGCTTACCTCACCCCGCGTCTTTGTCCGCGACAAACCCAAATGTCCCCTATCTCGGCTGACATGAACCGCCTGCGCAACCAGATCTTTACTTCCCTGCTCCACTACACCCTTCGGCAGTGTAAAATCCGCCTGCTTAACTCCTTTTGCTGAATATGCCCTAACCTTCATTACTGCCCCCTTCAGATTTCTCAGCTGATTCAGTGTCCTCAGTGTCAACATCCTTCTGTTGGACAACCTCCTGCACCTCAAGTTTTGGTAGCTCCCTTCGCCCGGTCTTAGTCACCACTAAATATCCTCCGGTAGCACCAGGCACGGGCCCAGACACTTCTATCTCATTTTTGTCAGCATCAATTCCAACAATCTGAAGCCCCGCCACTCTTATCGTATCCCCACCCATTCTACCGGCCATCTTTTTACCCTTGCGTACCCGCCCCGGGGTAGTTCCCTGCCCAATAGAGCCAGGTGCCCTAAGCCTGTCGCTTTGCCCATGAGTCTTTGGCCCTCCGGCAAAGCCCCATCGCTTCACAACCCCGGCAAATCCCTTCCCCCTGCTTACTCCCGTTACAGCCACAACATCCCCTATAGAAAAAATGTCGGAGACCGCAACTTGGTCCCCCACCTTTAATTCCGGTTCTTTATCAACTCTCACTTCTCGCAAAAAAGAAAGGGGCTTATTCTTAAGATGCCCCTTCATTGGTTTGGTAAAGTTTTTTAACTTGCGTGCACCTTCAACCCCAATCTGTATCCCCCAATGCCCGTTATACTTTATAATCTGTGTCACCACACACGGCCCAAGGCTAATTTTTGTCACGCCTACCCTAGCCTCGTTCACAAAGGCTTGCCTCATCTTCCCCTTTTTACCCAAAAGTGTATCCATTCTTATACCAACAAAAAAAGGCGCCGGTAAGCGCCCTTAAAAAGGCTGTTTCCGGTTCTCCCCAGAGGTTAGCGACGAACTTCCCTCCTCACGAGCCTAGTATATCAAATGAACCTAAGCCACGCAATATCACCCCATAACATGCTACAAACATCACCCTCTAATACAATGCTAAAAATAGTGATGTATGCCATAGAAATTGCTTACTTATTGCGATTTCTATATAATCCTCCCAAATGACAGCAGAACTCACAAAAGAGCCACAAGTTGCACTATCATACTTCTCATTACCCACAAGAGCTGCACTCTTAAGACAAGGTCAGATAAATGAAATTGCCATAAACGCCGGTTATGAGGGTTTGGAGTTAGTCCCCATGAACCTAACGGTAAGCGGTATACAAATGAGGTTTGGCCTCATCAGCAACAGCGACCTGTCCGTAATAGTATCCGGCCATGAATCCCCAAGACACAAAATAAGCACGGTCAAAACTGTAGTCGCTACCCTCAAGGGACAAGTGGGAACAGCAATAAACACAGCAAAGTGGTGGGCTGCTTTCAGAGCAAGCGAAGGATCACTTGGAGAAATAGCTAGAATAAGCGATAGGGTAGGCGGAATACAAACCACATTATATGAAGGTTCTCAATCCAATCCACATCAAGATAGATTTGTTCGTCAGCTTGTTCAACCTCACCTAGGCTCAATCGAATATACTGGTGCAACAAACACAGATGAACTAATCGCCAGACTACTAGCCCTTGAAGGAGTAGACGGATTCACCTGCGACATATTCCACCTAAGAAAAGCTAACACATTCCTTGCATACGATACAAGAAACACCATAGACAAGCTCTTACCCCATACGCATGAAGTCCATGCTGCGTTTTTCAGAGTCGATAGTGCAACTACAACAAAAGAAGCCGAAATGACAAGAAGGGAACTAGGAGATATCTTAACAGGACAATTCAAATCAGAAGGCGCACAAATGCTAAAATATATTGGTCAAAACTGGCAACAAGCAGAACCACCTACCGTAGTAGTCGAGGTGCCCGCTTACGCTTACGGAAGAGTCACTACCCAAGAATTTATAGATCTAAATCACAGATTTACAGACAACATCCGTCAGCTAATGACTCCCAACCAAAACTAACCCTAAAAACTCTCTACTCCTCACTATTGCAATCAAAATCCCAAAAGCATACAATCGTAAAATGTACACAATTGACAAAGAAGAAGCACACAAGATTCTTACTACAGAACTCAATTATTCCCCAACAGAAGCAGCCTTATTCTTAGAAGACTTTCCTGAAATTCACGACAAATTAGCTGATGCCGTCAAAAGCTGGCTAGAAAACAAAACATTCGAAGACGTCTCAATTGATGGAATCTCTATCAAAGAAGTCATGAAAATCCATAAATACAATTTTCTATTAGCAGTAAGAACACTAAACGGCCTTCTGGATGAGGACATTACCCCCGAATTTCGTCAAGGAATGGCCGAGAGGCTTAAAAAGCCCTTTCCCATTAAGTAATCAACCCCAAAAACTCCCTATTTTTCGCCCTTTTTCCCTCAATAGGCGATTCAACTATCCCCAAAACCCTAGCCTCTAACCCCTCAACATCTCCCCTAACTTTCTCCAAAACCTCCTCCACTCTTTCCTCCATTAACCTCCCCTTCTTTATAAATTTCCTATCTGCCTCATAATGCGGCTTAATAAGGGCAATAATCTGCCCATCTTGCTTCAAATTCCTCAAAGCATTCGGCAACACCTTCGCTAGTCTCGTCCACCCCACATCAATTGTCATCATATCCACCTTTTCCGGCAGGGAAACATGCATCGCATTAGTCCTCTCCATCACAACCACTTTCGGGTTATTCCGCAGCTTCCAATCCAACTCCCCATAAGAAGTGTCAACCGAATAAACGCGAGCGGCACCATTTTGCAGCAAGCAATCCACAAATCCACCAGTGGAGCTCCCAAAATCCGCCACAACCTTCCCGTCTAAATCCAAACCAAAATGTCGAATAGCAAATTCAAGCTTCTCTCCTGCTCGCGATACATGACGCTTCATTGTTATATTGCTAAATTGTTAAAATGTTAACAGAAATGACTAAGTATCTAAAACTAAACAACATTTCCGCCTACAAAAAATCGCTATCACTAAGCAACAGTATATGGAATAAGGTTGTCAAATGGAAACACTTCGAAAAATCTACTATTGGCAGCCAATACACCAGAGCAGTCGACTCAATCTCTGCAAATATCGCCGAAGGGTTCGGCAGACATTTTAAAAAAGACAAAATAAACTTCTACAGATTCGCTAAAGGATCTATAATGGAGTCGCTCGATTGGACCGAAAAATCCAAGCAAAGAAAACTTATAAACAATGAGGAGTATGACAAAACTCTCACCTCACTAAAGGATTTAATAAGAGAAATTAATTATCTAATAAAATTCACAAGTACCAAATTGAAGTCTTAAAAACAATTTAACAATTTGCCAATTTAACAATTTCAATCTGCTCTGCAGATTACAAACTACATCTTAACCTCAATGCTCACCCCTGCAGGCAAATCCAAATTCGACAGCGAATCAATAGTCCTTTCTGAAGGGTCCAAAATATCTATAAGTCTCTTGTGTACCAAAATCTCAAAATGCTCCTGCGCATCTTTGTGCTTAAAAGGGGACTCTAGTGTAGGGTAAACAGTTCTTTTTGTAGGTAGGGGAATAGGGCCTTTTATCTTTGCACCAGTCGCCATAGCAGTATCCAGTATCTTTACAACAGCCTCGTCTATGACACGATGGTCATAGCTCTTAAGCTTAACTCTTAATCTTCCTGCTGGCATACTAGTTAAGGTGCAGTTACTTGATTACTTTAGTAATCACTCCCGCTCCAACCGTACTTCGGCTCTCACGGATAGCAAATTTCATTCCGTCTTCCAAAGCAACCGGCTGAATCAGCTTCACCGTCATCTTTGCATTATCTCCGGGCATTACCATCTCAACTCCACTCGGAAGGGTAATCTCACCCGTAATATCTGCGGTTCGGATGAAAAACTGCGGCTTATAGCCCGTAAAAAACGGCTTATGCCTTCCACCCTCCTCCTTGCTCAAAATATAAACCTCTGCTTCAAATTCCGTATGAGGCGTAATCGTTCCAGGCTTGGCCAAAACCTGCCCTCTCTCAATCTGATCCTTCTCAATTCCCCGAAGTAGCACCCCAACATTATCTCCGGCCTGTGTCTCATCAAGGCTCTTTCTAAACATTTCAAGCCCAGTCACAACCGTCTTTTGAGTATCTTTCAGTCCCACAATCTCAACCTCTTCGTTAACATTTAATTTACCTCGCTCAACCCTGCCTGTCGCAACCGTTCCCCGCCCCTTGATAGAGAAAACATCCTCCACACTCATCAAAAACGGCTTTTCAGTATCCCTCTTTGGGTCCGGAATATAATCATCCACAGCCTTCATAAGCTCCAAAATAGACTTTTCCGCTTCAGCATCTCCATCCATTGCCTTAAGAGCACTGCCGCGAACAACAGGCACCTCATCACCAGGAAACTCATATTTAGTAAGAAGTTCTCGAATTTCCTGTTCAACCAAATCCACAAGCTCCGCATCATCCACAACATCCACCTTGTTCAAAAACACAACTAAAGCCGGGACATTAACCTGGCGGGCCAAAATCACGTGCTCCTGGGTTTGAGGCATTTTTCCATCTGCAGCACTTACCACCAAAATTGCTCCATCCATCTGAGCCGCACCAGTAATCATGTTTTTTATATAATCCAAATGCCCGGGAGCATCAATATGGGCATAATGCCTTTTTTCAGTTTCATACTCAACGTGGGTAATGTTAATCGTAACCCCTCTTTCTTTCTCTTCTGGGGCATTATCAATATCATCAAACTTCATTGGTTTTGTTGTATTACCAGACTGCTTAGACAAAACCGTAGTAATGGCCGCCGTAAGCGTTGTCTTACCGTGATCAACATGGCCAATAGTGCCAATGTTCACGTGCGGCTTCGTTCTTTCAAATTTCTTTTTTGTATCAGCTGCCATGTTTGTATTTTATTATAAATCTCTGGGCAAAGCAAAGGTCACGCGATTATGCGTGACTGTGCGTATTATATTTGAGCCTAAAAACTATTGTCAACCCCCAATTCAAAAGCTAGTCAATTAAATCCATTTTTCTCAACCTCGGTATCACCTCGTGCTCAAAAATCGAACCAACCTTGAGCCCTTTTGGAATACTTGAGTTAATCCAGGCAATTTCCTCAACTTCATTGTCTGGTTTTGGCTCTCCGTTCCACTTATCAACACGGAAAACATCCATTCTCACCACCAAACTTTCCTGTCCGGCAGCATTTGCATAAAATCTTCCAAACTCGCTTAAATTTCTCTCAAAAACTTTCAATCTAAATTCTTCCAAAAGCTCACGGATCAAAGCCTGCGAGGGAGTTTCGCCTTTCTCAACCGACCCGCCAGGAGCTATAAAAAATTCCTTGTCCTTAGACCTTTCCACCAAAATTTTTCGTTCGCGAACTAAAATCCCACCTGCTTTATGGATATGATAATCTCTCACAAACTCATTATAAACCATCTCTCTTCTGTATCACTGTACTAGTACACTAATACACCACACCCACAAAACAAAATGATGTTACCGCGTAACAGTACACAGTTACAAAAACACCTATGAAGCCTGGACCTTCCCACTCTTGGCAATAATATTTTGGGCAATATTTGCCGGCACTTCTTCATAATGGCTCGGCTCCATATAAAAGCTCGCCCTGCCTTTTGTAATCGACCGAAGCGTAGTCGCATAACCACGAAGTTCAGCCAATGGTCCAAAAGCATCAATTATCGTTAAGTTCCCCTTATCCTCACTCCCTCTTATCTGTGCCCTTCTACTAGATAAATCGCCTATAACATCCCCCATATATTCACTCGGCGTTGACACTTCAAGCTTCATTATGGGCTCCAAAAGGACCATGTCGGCCTGCCTACAAGCCTGCTCCACAGCAAGGCTCCCCGCAATTTTAAAAGCAATCTCGCTTGAATCAACCTCATGAAAACTACCGTCATAAACCGCTACTTTAATATCAACCACGGGGTACCCCGCCAAAATCCCGTTCTCCAGCTTCTCGACCGCTCCTTTTTCAATAGGAGGAATAAACCCAGCCGGGATCGCGCCTCCCTTAATCTCACTAACAAATTCATTCCCCTCACCACGACCTTTCGGCTCCACTCGAATAAAACAATGCCCATACTGCCCCCGCCCACCGGTCTGGCGAATATACTTCCCCTCTCCTTGCGCAACCCGCTTTATCGTCTCTTTATACGCCACCTGTGGTGCACCTGTTGAAGCATCCACACTAAACTCCCTCTTCATTCTGTCTACCAAAATCTCAAGCTGCAGCTCCCCCATCCCAGAAATAATCGTTTGGCCCGTCTCCTGATTTGTTTTTATCCTAAAGGTGGGGTCCTCATCCGATAGCCTCCCCAAAGCATTACCCATTCTCTCCTGATCAGCCTTCGTTGCAGGCTCAATTGCAAGACTTATAACAGGCTCCGGAAACTCAATCGACTCCAAAAGAATTGGTTTGGACTGTACACAAATCGTATCCCCCGTCGAAGTATCCTTCACTCCAACAACCGCAACAATCTCACCACAATAAGCCTCGTCAATAAGCTCTCTTTGATCAGCATGCATCAATACAAGCTTGCCAATCCTCTCGTTAACCCTTTTGCTCATGTTATAAACCTGCTCCCCGGCCTTTAAGCTCCCCGAATACACCCTCATGTAAACAAGCCGTCCCACGTGTGGATCAGTCACAACCTTAAACGCCAATGCAGAAAGCGCCTCATCATTGCTAAACTTCCGCACTTCCTCCGCTCCGGTTTGAGGGTTAACCCCAGTAATCTGCCCTATATCAACCGGTGAAGGCAAATATTCAACCACGCCATCCAAAAGTAGCTGCACTGTAGCAGTCCTATTATCTCCCCCAAAAATCGGGAAGAATTTACCCGCAACCACTCCGGCCCGAATAGCTTTCTTAATATCAGCCTCGGCAAGCTCACTGCCTTCCAGATACTTTTCCAAAGTCTCATCATTATATTCAGCCACCCTCTCAATTAATTCAGCTCTATTTTTTTGCGCACTCTCCAATAGGTCCGCCGGAATCTCCTCTTCTTTAAGTTTGTTATCCTCAATTTTTTCATATGTATAAGCCTTCATTCTCACAAGATCAACAACACCTCGCAGACCATGCTCACTCCCTATAGGAATCTGAACTGGATAAGCATTTGCCCCCAGCCGCTCGTGTATACTCTTAATCGATCCTTCAAAATCTGCTCCAATCAGATTCAACTTGTTCAAAATGCAAATCCGGGGAACATTATACTTATCCGCTTGTCTCCATACAGTTTCACTCTGGCTCTCAACCCCCGTCCTGCCATCAAAAACCATTACGGCCCCATCCAAAACCCTTAAAGATCTCTCAACCTCTGCCGTAAAATCAATATGCCCCGGAGTATCAATAATATTCACCCTGTAATGCCCGTTCTCAACCGAAGAATCCGTCTGAAGGTCCCAAAATGTAGTTATTGCCGCCGACACAATCGTAATTCCCCTATCCCTCTCCTGCTCCATCCAATCTGTAACAGTTGTCCCCTCATCAACCGAGCCCAACCGATAAGTCTTTCCCGTCTCAAATAAAATCCTCTCTGTCGTAGTCGTCTTGCCGGCATCAATATGGGCAATAATCCCAATATTTCGGATTTTGTCCATAGGTACAATCCGGTCTTTAGTGACCGTTGAAGCCATTGCCGATTTCTTCTTTATCTGTTGCGCAGCCATAATTTATTCTAGCAAAAAAAATCCCAGCCTTTAGCTGAGGCAAAACGAATTGTATCAACTCCCCATCCCCAAATCAACACTTCATAACCAAACAAAGACGGCTCGTAAAGCCGCCTTTGTTCGTATCATTAGAAAGAAGGTGATGTCATCATGACGATGATATATATAACCCCACAGCTGTTTCTGGTTAATCTGGGGATCGCCCAGACATCTATATTATACCAAATGAAGCAACTACCACCTGAAGTGTGCAAAAGCCTTATTAGCCTCTGCCATTTTCTCAATATCAATCCTCTTTTTCACCGCTCCACCCTCATTATTCACCGCATCCAATATCTCGGAAGCAAGTTTATCCGCAAAAGTTTTATATTCACTATTGGACCTTGCCCTCGCAGCAGCAATTAACCACCTTATCGCCAATGCATCCCTTCTCTCCCCCCTCACAGGCATTGGCACCTGATACGCAGCTCCTCCAACTCTTCTGGGCCGCACCTCCATTTCAGGCCTGATATTGTCAAGCGCCTCCAAAAATACCTCAACTGCATCTCTTTTAGTCTCCGCAGCAATCTTCTCAAAAGCCCCATAAATCTGCTTTCTAGCCACAGATTTCTTCCCATCCTTCATGCTTCTATTGACCAATTTCGTCACCAAAACATCACTATAGACCGCATCCAGCTCAATCTTCCTAACTGGTGCCGGTCCTCTTCTAGGCATTTTCTCCTCCTTCTACCGCTGGGGTAGACGCGGAAGCCGGCACATTCCCTCCAGAATCTCTTTTTGTCCCATACCTGCTTCTCCCTTGCTTTCTACCAACAACCCCAGAAGCTCCATACTTGCCACGAACCACCTGATATCTAACACCAGGCAAATCCTGTACCCTACCGGATCTAATCAAAACAACCGAATGCTCGGCTATATCATGCCCCTCCCCGGGAATATAGGCAGTCACTTCTTGCTTATTCGACAATCTCACCCTGCATACCTTCCTTAAAGCAGAGTTTGGCTTTTTAGGCGTCATAGTTCTTACCGCCACAACAACCCCACGCTTAAAAGGTGAGGGTATTTCGCGAAAGACCCTGTCCTTAGCGTTAAACCATCTCTTCAAAGCCGCAGACTTCTTTTTTTTAGTTAATCTGCTTCTCCCCTTACGTACTAGTTGCGATGCTGTAGGCATAAAATTATCTAGACGCGCATTATAGCACTCTCACTATCGGTAGGTATAAGCCTTCCAATAATAACATTCTCCTTAAGTCCCAAAAGTCTATCCTCCCGCCCCTCAAGCGCCGCGTCAGTCAAAACATCCGTCGTCTGCTCGAAAGAAGCGGCAGAGAGCCAACTCTCGGTGTAAAGCGCCCTTCTGGTTATTCCGAGCACCACCTGCCTCGCACTTGCAGGCTCTCCCCCTTCAGCAATAACCCTCTCATTCTCCTCCTCAAACCTGCCTTTCTCAACAAGCTCCCCGGGCAAAAAGTCCGTATCTCCGGGGGTAACAATCTTTACCTCATCACTCATCTTCCGCACCATCACCTCAAAATGCCTGTCATTAATTGGAATCCCTTGGTTCTCATACACTGCCTGGAAGCCATTCACCAAATACTCCTGTGCAGCCCTCAACCCATTCACAATCAATATCTCGCCCACATCCAAAAATCCGCTCGCAAGCTGTGTACCAACCTCAACTGTTTGCCCATCCTCAACCTGAAGCTTGCTCGTCTTTGGAATAATATACTCCCTCTCCTCTTTCGGTCGCACACTTGTGTTCTCAATCGTTACCACCCATCCCTCATCACCCTCACCAACACTCACCTTGCCGGCAATCTCCGCCAAAGGCGACAAAAACTTCGGAGTTCGGGACTCAAACAGCTCCTCAACGCGCGGAAGTCCTTGTGTAACATCCACTCCAACAACACCTCCGGAGTGTTTTGTCCGAAGCGTAAGCTGCGTCCCAGGCTCACCTATAGACTGCGCCGCAACCACCCCAACGGGCACACCAATCTCAACCGGCTTCTTATTCGCCAAATCCCACCCATAACACTTTGAACAAACCCCATATCTGGTCTCGCAAGCCAAGGGCGACCTAACAACCACACTCTCAATCTTCTCATTTGCCTCAATCTCCGCAGCTTTCTCCTCGGTAATCATCTCTCCCGCGCTCACCATAACTTTCTTCCCATCCACCACATCCTCCACCGCATATCTACCAAAAATCCTCTTCGCAAACACTTGCGGCCTCACATCTCTTCTAATCATCAATCCCTCCTTTGTTCCACAATCCTCCGCACGCACCAACACATCATGAGAAACATCAACAAGCCTTCGAGTCAAATACCCCGCATCAGCAGTCTTAATTGCAGTATCGGTCAAGCCCTTTCTGGAACCACGGCTTGTTGATACATACTCAAAAACACTCAACCCCTCCCTGAAGTTCCCCTTAGTAGGTAGCTCTACAATCTTACCCAAAGGGTCCACCACAAGTCCCCTCATACCGGCCAACTGCTTTATCTGATCTTTGGAAACCCTTCCCACTTTGGCCTCGACAATCGTTCGGATTGTCCCCATAGGGTCCAAAAGTTCCCAAGTCCTATCAGCAATCTCCTCCGTCGCCGCAATCCACACATCCTGGCTCAACCTCTTTCTCTCCTCCGCCGTAATAAGACCCTGATGGAAATTATTCTCAATTTCAGCCACTCGCACATCCGCCTCGGCTATCATCTGACCTTTATCAGGATGCATAGTAGCATCACTTATCCCAAAAGATAGCCCAGAAAGCGTCCCTCCAATAAACCCAAGGTCCTTAATATCATCAATTAGCTTCACAACCTGTTCCCCCGAACACTCAGCAAATGCCCTAGTTACCAAAGACTTAACAATACCGGAACTAACACCCTCATTGACATAATCAAACCCTTCAGGAAGCAGCTCATTAAACAAAATCCTCCCCACGGTAGTGTCAATCACCTTCGCCTCAACTCGCACGTTAATCTTTTGTCTCAAAGAAATCCTTCCACTTTGATAAGCCAAAACCGCCTCACTCGCATCCGAAAACACACCTTTCCAAGGCTCAATCCTCACATCCTCACTAGTAAAGTAGTAAACCCCAAGTGCCATCTCCTTTCTATCCGGCGCCGTGATAGGTGATCCGTCTGCAACTCTCAAAAGATTCCTATCAGACATCATCAGCCTCACCGCCTCCTCGCGAGCTTTCTTGCTCAACGGCACATGCACCGCCATCTGATCTCCATCAAAATCCGCATTAAACCCGGAGCACACCGCAGGATGAAGCCTAATAGCACTCTCCTCAATTAGTACCGGGAAAAACGCCTGAATTCCAAGTTTGTGAAGGGTAGGCGCACGATTAAGTAAAACCGGGTGTTCCTTTGTTATCTCCTCCAAGATATCAAAAACCTCCGCGGGCCTTCGCTCAAGCATATTTTTGGCATTCTTCACATTCGGAGCAATTCCCCTCACAATCATCTCCCGAAGTACAAATGGTTTAAACATCTCAAGCGCCATTTCTTTCGGAAGCCCGCATTGAGTAAGTTTCAACTCCGGCCCAACTATAATTACGCTTCGTCCGGAATAATCCACCCGCTTACCCAGAAGGTTCTGCCTGAACCTCCCCTGTTTACCTTTCAGCATATCGCTTAAACTCCTCAATGGCTGCCTCCCCCTGCCCCTTCTTGTAGCTTTTCTTTGGCTTGCATCAATCAGTGAATCAACCGCCTCCTGAAGCATCCTTTTTTCATTTCGCAAAATTATCTCCGGCGCCCCCAAGCTCATCAAATGCTTCAGCCGATTATTCCTGTTTATCACCCTTCTGTACAAATCATTCAAATCACTAGTCGCAAACCTGCCACCGGAAAGCTGCACCATCGGCCGAAGATCAGGCGGCAAAACAGGCAAAACATCAACAATTGTCCAACCGGGATCAATCTTCGCCTTTCTAACTCCATCCACAACCTTAAGCCTCTTAGTCAACTTCACATACCTTGGGCTCTTTTGCTTGGTATTTTCTATTTCTTCTCTGATCTCAACCGAAAGCTTATCCAAATCTAAGCTTGACAGCGCAAAGCTCAACGCATCTGCACCCATCTTCACCTCAATAAAATCAGCCGCCCCATAAGCCACCAGCTCGTCATACTCCTCCTCACTCAAAAAACCAAAAACCTGCACTCCGGTCACCAAATCAATTAACCTCCCAAAAAGCTCTTCTGTCCTCTCCACTGTCCTCTTCTCCTCCTCAGCCAAGCTCTTCTCCTTCTTTCGTGTCTCCAGATCAATCTCCCCAAGTGCAAGCTCCCTCTGATCATTATCTTTAATCCTAGCCTTCACCTTCTCTTTCTCTGCTGTTGCCTCATTTGCAACCAAGCTAGCCCTCTCCACATAAATCTCTTTAAGCTCTAACTTCTTTTCGCCCAATGCCTTCTCAAGCCGCTTGGAAGCCTCTTTCCTACCGGCATTATCAACCGCAGTCACTAAATATCGGGCAAAATAAACCACCTGCTCAATTGCCCGAGGCGGAAGGTCCAAAAGAAGCGAAACCCGCGAAGGAGCTCCCTTGAAAAACCACACATGAACAACCGGCGCCGCCAAATCAATATGCCCCATTCTCTCGCGCCTAACACGGCTCTCGGTCACCTCAACACCACATTTATCACAAACAACACCCTTGTATCTGATTCTTTTATACTTTCCGCAATAACACTCCCAATCCTTGGTCGGTCCGAAAATCCTCTCATCAAAAAGACCATCTTTCTCGGGTTTTAATGTCCTGTAGTTAATAGTTTCAGGCTTTACAACCTCACCATGGCTCCATCCTCTAATTTCCTTAGGTGAAGCAAGCCTAATCCGCAGTGCCTTAAAGTCCCCCAAATCCCTAAGCTCCAATAAAGGATCATACACTCTCTTAGATTGTGCCTCCTGGGTGACCTCTCCAGTCTCCTCGTCCGTAACCATCTTGGTCGCCCCCCTAGTCTCAAGTGCCAAACCCAACGAGTTTAGCTCACGCACCAACACCTTGAAAGACTCAGGTACTTTCGCCTCCGGAATATCCTCGCCCTTAACAATCGCCCCAAAAGCCTGCGCCCTACCCACAATATCATCGCTTTTTATCGTAATCATCTCTTGAAGTCCATGAGCGGCCCTATGTGCCTCAAGTGCCCACACCTCCATCTCCCCAAGTCTCTGGCCTCCCATTTGCGCCTTTCCTCCCAAAGGCTGCTGCGTTACCAAAGAATACGGACCCGTGCTTCTAGCATGGGTTTTGTCCTCCACCATGTGCTTAAGCTTCAAGATGTAGCCAATCCCAACAACCGTATCCTCGGCAAATGCCTCCCCGGTCCTGCCATCAAACAGCCTCGCCTTGCCATTAGCCGGAAGACCCGCATCCCCCAGCTCCTTCCAAATCACATCTTCACTCACCCTATCAAACACGGGCAGTGCCGCCTTCTCACCTTTCTTAGCCATAGCCCAACCCAAATGGCACTCCAATAACTGTCCCAGGTTCATCCGGGACAAAACCGACAAAGGCGAAATAATAAGATCAACCGGAGTCCCATCATCCAAATAAGGCATGTCACTCTCCGGCAAAACTCTGGAAACCACTCCCTTATTCCCATGCCTTCCGGCAATTTTGTCCCCAACCGTGATCTTTCTGCTTTGTGCAACCTTTACAACAACGCTTCTTATCACTCCCGGCCCCAGCTCATCCCCCTTATCCCTATCCAAAATGCTTACATCAATCACAATTCCTTCCTCACCATGCGGAACCCGAAGCGAAGTGTCCCGCACCTCTCGCGCCTTCTCTCCAAATATTGCACGAAGAAGCCTCTCTTCACTTGTCAGCTCCGTCTCTCCCTTGGGCGCAATCTTTCCAACCAAAATATCATTCGGTCCAACCTTAGCCCCAACAACAACTATTCCATCGCTCGCCAAGTTCGCAAGCTCCCCCTCACTCACATTCGGAATATCCCGCGTCAGCTCCTCCGGCCCCAATTTAGTCTCGACAACATCAGCCTGATACTCCTTTATATGAATGCTTGTCATCATATCCTGCTTAACAAGCCTGTCTGAAATCAAAATCGCATCCTCAAACCCATAGCCCTCATACGAACAATAAGCAACCACCAAGTTCTGCCCCAGTGCAAGCTCACCATGGTCACTTGTAGGCCCATCAATAATCACTTCACCTTTTTTAACTTTCTGCCCCACGCTAACCATCACTTTCTGGTTATAACAAGTAGACTGCGAAGTCCTCATAAACTTCATCACTTCATACTCCACCTTCTGTCCGCCGGTATCTATCTCAACCTTCTGGGCATCAACATAACTCACAACCCCGTCATGCTGGCTCCGTACCACCCTGCCCATCGCTCCCGCCACAATGCTTTCCATTCCGGTTCCAATTACGGGTGAGCTGGGAGTAACCAAGGGTACAGCCTGGCACTGCATGTTGCTACCCATAAGCGCACGGTTCCCCTCATCATGTGCCAAAAACGGAATCAAAGAAGCCGAGATCCCAAAAACCTGCCTGGGTGTAACATCCACATAGTCAATCAAGCTCACCGGCCCTTCTCTAAAACTTCCCTTATGCCGGTATGCTTCACGCTCACCCTTTATGTAACCATAACCATCAACTTCAATACCAGCATGTGTAATGTAATACTCTTCCTCATCTTCAGCCGTCAGATAAACTATCTCATCCAATACTTTTATCTTTGTCGCCCCATCCTTTTCAACCTTCTCTACCTTCCGATAAGGCGTCTCAATAAATCCATATTCATTCACCCTCGCATAAAGCGCCAAATAAGTAACAAGCCCAATGTTCGGCCCTTCAGGGCTTCTCACAGGATCAATCCTTCCATATTGCGAGGAATTAACATCCCGGATAGAAAAACTTGCCCTCTCCCGGCTTATCCCACCGGGCCCCAAAACCGACACTCTTCGAAGATTATCAGCCTCACTCAACAGGTTGGTGTCATCCAAAATTACAGACAGCTGATTTGATCGGAAAAACTCATTTATTGAAGCGATCAAGGGACGGGCATTAATCAGATTCGACGGAAGCGGCTTATCATCAGCCGAAACAAGGCTCATCTTCTCTTTTACAGACCTTTCAAGTCGCAAAAGCCCCACCCTAAACGCGTGTGTCGCAACAAGCTCACCAACTCTTCGAAGCCTACGGTTAGACAAGTGATCAATGTCATCAACCCTTCCCTCACCATTCTGAAGCCCAATAAGATAGGTGAGCATGGCCACAACATCCTCCCTCTTTAGTACCCAATTTTCCTTCTCATTAGGCAGTTCAAGCCCAAGCCTCTTATTTATCTTGTATCTGCCAACCTTACCAAGATCATAACGCCTCCCATCCTCAAAAAGTGTCGCAAACAGGTTCTGCGCATTCTCAATAACAGCGGGCTCACCCGGCCTCATCTTTCTATAAATCTCAATTAAGGCCTCGTCGCGGTTATTGCTTGGGTCTTTCTCCAAAGTAGCATCGATATATTTATGGTTGGCATCACTATCTATTTCCCTAAATAAAGCGCGGATCTCATCATCACTCTCAACTCCCATCGCTCGCAAAAACGTAGTTGCCGTAACTTTTCTTCTCTTATCAATTCGGGCGCTTATTACGTCGTTTCTGGATATTTCAAACTCCAGCCAAGAGCCATGAAGAGGTCGGACCTCGCTCTTGTAAAGCATCCTCCCGCTTGAAGTATCCAAATCTCCCGAAAAATACGCACCAGCGCTTCGCACCAACTGATTGATAACACACCGCTCAATTCCACTAATGACAAAAGTGCCCGAAGGTGTCATTTGAGGGATATCTCCCAAAAATACCTCTTGGCTTACCTCTTTTCCACTTTTCTTGTTAATAAGCCTCGCCCTGATTTTAAAAGTTGAAGCATAAGTCAATCCCTTTTCGCGGCAGACCTTTGGAGTAAGCTCTGGCTCATCAAGTTGAGGATCTTCCAGTATTAGCTGCCAGTTTTTGCCCGTAAAATCATCAATCGGGCTTACCTCCTCAATCTCCTTTGCAATTCCTTCCGACAAAAACCACTGCCAACTCTCTTTCTGAACAAAAGAAAGGTTTAGCTCTGGCAGGTTCTTTTCTTCTCGTCCAAAATTCCTTCTTTTATCGGCCATGAGGTCTTTATTTCCCCGGTACGCAAAAACCCCGCGACTGACGCGGGACAAGCGTAAGCTTCAATACGCCTACGGCAATTATACACTACCTCAAATACTTGTCAACATTGCTGTTGTGCTCTTCTAAAGTCTCGGAAAACACAACATCCCCATCCGGTGTATGCAAATAATACCAATAAGGGCTCTCTTCATAATTCCTCACGGCCTCAACAGATGCCAAGCCCGGGTTTGCAATAGGGGCCGGCGGCAAACCCGCAAATTTGTACGTATTATAGGCACTATTATACTCATAGTCATCTCTTGTAATCCTCGGCCACCACTCACACCGACCACCGACCACTAAACACTGGTCACTGGCTATCGCATATTGCACCGTCGCATCAATGTTTAATGCCCAGCCTGCCTCTAGTCTCTTTATAATTATCCCAGCCACAATTGGCCTCTCTTCTTCCGTCTTCGTCTCTTTCTCCACCAGCGATGCAATAATCACATCTCGCCGGCTCACCTCTCCAACCTTTTTCTCAAAAGTATTCTCCATAACACTCACCACATTTTCTACACTCACCTCACGGGCAAATAGGTAGGTATCAGGAAACAAATAACCCTCTTTACCTTCAGTTAGCTTCAAGAAATCAGAATAAAACTTATCTGCAACCACTCCTTCTAACTCCAATCCATCTATTACCCTTTGTGCAACTTGCTCGAGCCTCAGCCCCTCCGGGATAGTCACCCACACTTGGCTGGGCGGCTCAAATAGCTTCCCAACAAGCTCTGGCAAACTTAAATTTTTAGCCAAATTATGCTCCCCGGCATAAATCTTGCTGCTTTTCCCAAAAACCTGTGTATATACCCTAAAAGCAAATTCGCTTCTTATTAAACCTTCGTCTGCCAATAACCCCGCAATTCTACTCGCAGATGCTCCCTTAGGAATCACAAATCCAACCGCGGAAGAGTTATTCGTTGGAGCTCCACTTGCCCACCCCCACCACACCAATAAAGACACAACCAAAACAAAAAAAACACCAAGCACTATAAAGGGAATTAAAAGCTTCCTCAAACCTCTTCTAGTAAAGCCCGCCTATACTTCTTACTTTTAGTATCGTAGATATAAACCCGCCTGCATTTACAGGTCACCATCTCAGCATTCTCTTTCCACTTTTTGTGTTTGCCGCTCGCCAAAGGTGTCCCACAAGCCACACATTTACCCTGGCTCAAAAGCCAGGCCTGTATCGGCGCCACCACATTTTTCAGCATTCTGCACAAAGTATAACACAAACAAGCGACGCCAAATTAAGCGAAGTCTTCATCCCTCAACGCCAACATATACTGCTCCTCACTCATTAGACCATCCACACGCATTTTTTCTAACAGTTCTTTGGCACTAACAATGAAGTGCAACCCAAGCCTCTCATCTTTCATCCTCTCCATAAGTCTTTTGCGCTTTTCACCCTCCGGCCTAACCATATACGCAAATACATGTCGCACTTCAGCACCTCGCTTCCTCACTTCATTAGCCAGCTTAACAACCGTATCTCCAGTTCTAATCGCGTCTACAACAATAATTGCCCGACTATTTGCAATGCTAATATCCCCACCCAACTCAAGAGCACCGCTCCACTCATACTCAGAAAACTCGACAGAGGGGCAACGAAAGTGTCTTGCAACATTCAGCACAAGAGGATGATGTTTCTGATAACCTTGATGCGTTTCTCTAAGTCGACGGTGTCCTGCTATGAACTCGAATTGCGGGTTTTCCCGCCTAATCAGATCAGTCATCATACCAACCATCTCTCCCCAACCATCAGACTCGGACATCTTATGAAAATCAATAAAGTAAGTCGTAGCACGAACCCGCTCACCCATAGTTACACTAAAATAATATCACAATTTGCTGTCCAAATATCCCTGAAGTATGACTGCCGCCGCATAAGCATCCTCCATCTGCTTTCTTTTTTTCCTTTTCATTCCTCCTTCAATCGCCCTCATTTGCGCATCTTTACTACTAAAAGCCTCATCCCAATACTCCACCTCTATCCCCAAATTCTTTCCCAACCTCCTCCCAAACTCACGGCTCATCTGCCCCATCTTTCCCCTCGACACTCCAACAATCACCTTTTCAACCTGCTTATCTTTTATAACCTCACCAATTTCATCAATCAAAACACTCTCATCTTTATATCTGATAACTTCAAGTGGTTCGGCCAAGCCCCCATCAGCAAAAGCCACACCCACCTTCTTCAAACCAAAATCAACTCCTATTACTCCCATAAGCCTCACTCAAAGGCACAACCTTTGCCCTCACCACAAGTCTTCTCGGCCGCAGGGGATGCCCGGGTGGAACACACGTCACCAAGCTCAAAAACGAATCACTCATATTCTGCTCAAGTACCTCCAGATCCCTCGGCCCTACCTCAAATTTGTCCATCACACGGTAAAGATACTCCACACCATCATAATTCACAACTATCTCGTTCCCAACCTTCAAGCTCGGGAGAAGCGAAAAAATAGACAAGTAATCATCCGGATTATAAAACTGCGGTAAAATAGAATGCCCAAATATTACAGCGTTGCCTCTTTTACCGGGCAAAGCAGTTCCCGGGTACTGAATCAAATATTGTGACAGGTCTTCACCTCCAATAGCCACCGTCGCGTCCCTAATATCAAGCCCCGGTATGCTAATCGTATAATAAGAAACTTTCGAAGCCGGCCCAAATTCCTCTCCTCCCCCCGAAAACCAATTGCTCGCCTTCGTATAATCTATCCCCTCCGGCACCGGCGATAGATAACTTCTATAGTCCCCCTCACCCAATATCTCATAAGATATAATCGGCAGCATCACGGCCATCATCATCCCAACCCCAACCACCCCACTAATAATAGCCATTAGTTTAACCAATCTTTTTTTCATGAATGCTTATCTATCAGCTTCAACCTCAACAGTAATATTACCAACTACCCTCGGCAGTGTCCCAAGCCTTCCCGGCAAATGCGGAGTCAGCTCAATAACAGCTCGCTCATATCCAGGCACTCCCTGCAAATATTTCTCGGCAATCGTCGGATACTTCCCGGCTATATCCCTCTTTATTTTATCCGGCTCCACTTCAGGCAATAGATTAGCAATAAAGCTCACCTCAATCTCCCACTGCCTATCACCTTGCTCCACCAATTCATAACTCATCTCCGTCTGCCCTTCCCTCAAAACATATCCTCCAGGCACTTTACTAGCCAATGTCTCCCGAGCCAAAGCCTCAATATCGCCTTTTGATATGCTCACACCAGCCACTTTAACCGTTTGTTTTAGGTTCACACTATCCGCCTCGTCCCCAACCCGATGGCTAAACTCGTTGCTCACTTCCACAACCTCAACTGTATCTTCCACCAATACTCTATCACCACCAAGTCCCGAAGATATTTGAGATTTTGCCTGACCAGTCAACTCCTCACTCAACTGCTCTTCAAGCTCAGACACATCTCCCTCACTTACAACCTGCACCTCTCGGCTGCTCCCTCCACTGAAATCCTCCTCCACTACACCATCCACTTCACTTTTCGGATAATTGGAAACGCTAAACGACGAATCCTTCGAAATGTTATAATCCTCCCCAATATCCCCCGCCTCAACATCAACCGTTACCTCACCAGGCTCCGTTGGAGAACTGGCCGCAGAAACCACAACATCACCAGATACAACAAACTCCAAATCATTCGGGCCGCCCAAACTCGTTCCCGCATCCAAACTCACTTCGGAAGAAGTGCCGTTTCGAATTTTCACCTTGCCCTTCGCCCTCTCTCCAACAGTCTTATTTCCAGACGTCGTTTTACTCTTCTCACCACTAACCTCGGCCTCCGCTACCTCTCCCGCAATATCCCCGCCGCCGCCAGCCGTAGAAACACTCACAATCTCACTTGCCTCAATCTTTTGGGGCGACACTACCACCCGCACATTCGCCTTCGGCAAAAACCACCATCCGGCAAAACCGCCTACAGCCAACAAAATCAAAAACACCAGCCCAAAAATCAAGGGCTTACCTGCTAAACCTCCAAACTTCGGGAAAGCCACTTTGGGCATCTTAAATCTGTTAAGTCTGTTAACCAACTTCGGTTCCTCTCCAACATCAACATTTTCTTCACTTAAAGGCTGCATTTCAGAAGCTACCTCGGCACCCACCACAAACCCGACATCCTCCGGCCCAGATATACCCTCTTGCTCATCCTTACCCACGGGCTGCACACTCGGCCCTTCAAGCTCCCGGCTCTTCTCACCCTCGACAGCCTCATCAAGTTCCGTAACCGCTGCCAACTCCGCCGCCCCTGCCAAACACACCGCCATTGCCTTTTTACGCCCGTCAAGCGTCTCCACTTTCGGCGTATGCAAAAATTTAACTTTATCTGCATAAACCGTCCAGTCCGTAGAAACAAGCCCCTGTGACACCTCCCCAAGCTCGCTTTCATGCCCATTGTAAACAATCACCCGAGAAGGCGGCTCCTCTGTTAGCTTCAAGCTTACAAGTCCTTCAACCAAATCATCGGCCACATTTACACTCCTGCCCACATTAACGCTCCCCACCGGGTTTCCCAGCTTAAAAACACTCACATCAACACCTGTCTTTCCAAATCCCGCGACAATCGCAGACAGCGGGGCTTGTTCTCGTGACTTAATGTAATAAGCGATAGCTTCAGGCAAGGCAACAAATCCAATCGGCGTAAGTGTCAACTTCGAGCACAACTTTCGAATTTTCTCCAGCTGCTCCCTCGCGATTTGCCCGTCAACTATCCAAGAAGAAGACACCCCCAAAATCGTTTTCGACGGCTCGCCAGCCTCTTCAGGCAAATTATTCACAAGTGAAGACAAACATCCATCCGTCGCTTCAATCAAGCCATCCTCATCTTCCCAATTGCCAGTAGTACTCACCCCAATAACCCGGCATTTTTTCTCCTGGGTAATCTCCCACAAAGAAGTAGAAACCCAATTGGGCTCAAGGATTAAAGACCAATAAAGCACGTTCTTACTCATCTTTAGGGCAGTATATGAGCATAAATTCTTCTAACACCAGCTCCCGCCGACTCCTGCTTAACTATTCTAACATGCCCGCCCAATTCAGATAACCTTGCCACATGCGGACCGCCACAAACTTCCCGACTGAATGAGCCTATTGTGTATACCTTAACTTTCTCATCGTACCTCTCCCCAAAAAACGCCAAAGCCCCACTCTTCTTAGCCTCCTCCAAACGCATAACCTCACTTGTCACCTCTAAATCTTTATCTATCTGCTCATTTACTAAATCCTCAATTTTCTTTATTTCATCATCGCTCAACTTCTCCCCATGCGAAAAATCAAATCTCAATCTCTCTGCCGTTATATTGCTTCCCTTTTGAGATACATGCCCTCCCAACACCTTTCGTAGTGCTGCATGCAACAAATGCGTTGCTGTATGTAGCCTCACAGTCTCCTCACCTTTATCAGCCAGCCCTCCTTTAAACATCCCGACGCTTGAAGATCTAGACTTATCTTGATGCACCCCAAACTCCCGCTCAAACTCCTTCCTGTCAATCTTCTGTCCTCTCTCTTCCGCAATCTCAACTGTCAATTCCCAAGGAAAACCATAAGATTGGTACAAATCAAACGCTTTCCTTCCATCCACAACCTTAGCCTTCTCTATCTCTCTGACCCCCCTCTCAAGGCTCTTCCCAAATCTCTCAACTTCCTCCTCAATAACCATCTCAACCCCACTCCCAAAACCTAAATTCAAATCTTTCTTCTCAAGCCCACCTTTTAAAGACCTCATCTTAACAGCAGATCTTCTTATCAATCTTCGAAGCACATATCCTTGCATTTTGTTGCTCGGTATAACACCTGCCTCAATCAAAGCTCGGCAAGCCCTCAAGTGATCAGCAATCACCCTCATCTCAACTTCATTCCCTTCATAACTTTTACCAGTATTTTCTTCAACCTCGGAAATAATATTGGCAAACACATCAATCTTAAAAATATCCGGTGTATCCATCGTCACAGCGGTTAATCTTTCCAAGCCCCCTCCAAAATCCACATTTTTCTGCGGAAGCTCCTTCAAACTTCCATCTTCTTCCTTTCTGTATTGGATAAAAACAGAGTTCCCAATTTCCAAAAATCTCCCACAATCACAATTGGGGTGACACTTTTGTCTTGCCCATTTTGACTTCTCGTGAAGTCTTAGCTCCTCCCCAAAGTCATAAAAAACCTCGCTATCTGGCCCACCTATCTCACCCACAGGCATCTTATCAGGAATGCCACTCCGACTCCACCAATTTTTACCCACGTCATAATAGAAAATTCGCTCATCAGGAATTCCAAGCTTCTTCCAAATCTCAACAGATTCTGTGTCTTTGGGAACTGATTTATCACCTTCAAAAACGCTCACCCAAAGCTTCTCCTTGGAAAAACTCAGTTCTCCTGTTAAAAATTCCAAAAACCAAGCCAACTGCTCCTCCTTAAAATAATCCCCCAAGCTCCAGTTACCCAACATTTCAAAATAAGTCGTGTGCCGATTATCCCCAACTTCTTCGATATCCTGCACACGAAGACTGGGTTGACTGTTTACCAAGCGCTTACCGGAAGGATGGGGCTCACCCATCAAATAAGGCACCAACGGCTGCATCCCGCTTGAAGTAAAAAGAGTCGTAGGATCTTCAGGCAAAACCAAAGGCGCAGGAGTAATTTCAGTATGGTTTCTAGGGCTTACCTTAAAAAAATCCAAATATTTCTTGCGAACCTCGTCTGTCCTCACGCCCAAATTATAACCTCAAATCCCACCCATATCTAGCCAGACAGGCCATTTCACTTAGGCAGCTGATCCCATGGTCCATCGTAAGAAGGAGGGTACAATGCAAGCTTAAAGAAATGACGCATAAATGGAGATAGTCTATAAAAACCAAACTCACCTCCCTTATCCAAAATCACCACAAAATATCTACTAGGTCTTACAAACCATGTATAAGAATCAGTATAAGAATCGTAAACATAATTTACTTTGGAATTTTCTGTAATTACGTCAAAAAGTTGCGAATCAATCATTTCCAGCTCGTCCAAATTCTCTGGCCATCCATGTCCATCTATGTAATTTTGCTTCATTGTCGCATGAATCTTGTGAGCCGCATTCACGGCAGGATAAAACTGTTTCCAATCACTACAACCAACAACACCATGCCCAAATATGCTTCCTACAAGCAAAACTACGTAAAATACTACAGGAAGAATAATTAGATAAATCAAAAAATAGCCAATAATCTTCGGGTGTAAAATAAACTTAGACTTTCGAATAAGCAAATAAAACAGAAAAGCAAAGACTAAAGTTAACAAAAAAGTCAACGGAAGATAAAGAGCTTCTGCCTCAACACATCTATCAAAAACCCATTGCGGCGACAAAAACTTATCATACATTAGGTGAGAGTATTATACACTAATTACTAAATCAAAAAGCCAAAAACTTAATTAATATATATTATTGAAGTATAAGAAACCACATCACCCATCTCTCATCTCATTCACCCGCCGCTTTTTGATCATCTCAATTATTCCAGACAATTTCCCAGGCCTCAAAAGCCCCCCACCCAAAATAGCATCATCCAAGATATTATTAAGCCTCTGAAGGGCTTTTCGAAGTCCCACTAAAATCATAACCACCTGAACTCCAACAATAACCAACAAAACAGTCAGAGATATAACTACTATAACCAATAAAACTTCTATCCCATCCATATCAAAAAATTTTCAATTACAAATTTTCAATTTTCAATGAATTTAACAATTCTACAATCTTTTATTTTCACCACGCAACAATGGCCATTTCAATACTAGTTGCAGGAAACCTGCTCTTCCAAATCATAATTTTTTGAGCCCCGTTTCATTGAAAATTTAATGTAAATTGATAATTGAAAATTGTAAATTATTCATCGAAGTTTACTTTTATACTTCGACGAATTTCTGTTTCCTTTCCAGATCTAGACACCGCCCTTACAATAATCTCCTGCTCCCCTTCCACTACTTTAATATCCACCACAAAATTGCCACCATCATCCACAACCACAGGCTGGTTATTAACTATCACACTCGCATCACCATCACTCACCCCAACCACCTTAATCTCATTTGTTTTAATCTCTTGCCCTTCCTTAGGGCTTACAACCTCCAGGTTCGGCGGCCTACTAAATCCTCTATACTGCACCAATAAATATACAGCCACGCCCACCACAACAATTCCAATTCCCAACAAAAATGTAAGCCTCGGCCCCCACGAAAATCCCCCGGGAAGTTCCTTTCTGGGTAAATCGTCAAGCTTTCTGGGCGGATAATCTCGCCGCAACATGGCCAAGACCTTGCTATCCTCCAACCCCAAGCTTCTGCCAATACTTCTCACAAACCCCGAAACCACTGCATAATCAGGCAGGCCACCCCACTTCTGCCTCTCAATAGCCACAATATATTCAGGCTTTATCTTTGTCCTTTCTGAAAGCTGCTTTATACTGTACTTTCTCTGAAGCCTACCGGCCTTCAAAAATTCACCAATACTTCTCATCCCACTTTATTCACCAAAAATTCCTCCGCATTGCGAACCTTTACCTCCCGAGGTTTGCTCCCATCAGCCGGCCCCACAACCCCAGCCGCCTGAAGCTGATCAATAACTCTTGCAGCCCTCGCATATCCTATAGAAAGTCTCCTTTGCAAAAGGCTTGCAGACGCCCTATCATACTGGCAAACCACCCTTACGGCCTCAGAAAACAAATCATCAACATCCTCATCCACTCCATCCACACTGGCGGTCCCCGGCTTGGGCATGGTAACAACTTCCTCCGTGTACTGAGGCTTCACCCCCTGCTCTTTCAGAAGATTCACCAAAGCACTCACTTCACCATCCGCAACAAACGCACCCTGAATTCTCACAGGCTTAGCCTGCTCCGGCGGCAAATAAAGCATGTCACCTCTACCCAACAGCTTCTCCGCTCCTTGTGTATCTAGTATCACCCTTGAATCCACCTGGCTCGAAACAGCAAACGCAATCCGGGCAGGTATATTGGCCTTGATAAGCCCCGTAATAACATCCACCGAAGGCCTCTGCGTTGCCAAAATCATATGAATCCCCGTCGCCCGGCTCATCTGCGCAATTCTGGTAATAGAATCCTCCACTTCAACCGGAGAAAAAAGCATAATATCAGCAAGCTCATCCACAACAAAAACTATGTAAGGAAGGGCCTGAAACCCGCTCATCTCATTATAACTATCAATATTTCTCGCCCCGGCTGACGCAAACAACTTATACCTTCTATCCATCTCCGCCATCATCCATCTCAAAGCCGAGATTACCTTTTCAGGATCAACTATAACCGGCGACAGCAAATGTGGTATCCCATCATAACTTGTCAGCTCAACCCGCTTAGGGTCAACCAAAATCATCTTAACCTCGGAAGGAGATGCCCTAAACAAAAGTGAGCACAAAAAAGTATTGATACAAACGCTTTTTCCGGATCCCGTCTGGCCGGCAATCATCATGTGCGGCATCCGGCCCAGATTGGCAACAACGGGCTTTCCGCTCACATCAAGCCCCAGCGCAACCGTCAGCCTCGAATCAGCCTCCTTCATCTCCTCACTTTCAAGCATCTTTTTGATATGCACAAATTCAGGATGCTTATTCGGTAGCTCAATCCCCACCAAACTTCTCCCGGGAATCGGCGCCTCAATCCGAATTGTCCCAGTTGGCGCAGCCAGCGCCAGCGCCAAATCCCGCTCCAATGCGGTGATTTTTGACAGCTTTGTCCCAAGCGCAACCTCAATCGCATATTGCGTAACGGCCGGCCCTAAATTAACCTCAACCACCCGCGCAGTCACCCCAAAGCTTTCCAGAGTTTTTTCTATTATCGAAGCATTTCCGCGTATATCCCCCCTATCAGCCTTACCGGTATGAGCTTCCCCCAGAATATTCAGCGGCGGATATTTCCAAACCTGCTCCTCTCCGGGGACGTTGCTCACAAGCTTCTGCTCAAGGGCCTCCGTCGGGGGCGACGATGTAGTGGATGTCGGCTTATCAGGCTTCACATTCTCTTCCATCACTTTTAATTTCGGCTTACTAAACCCCGACACAACCTTATCCCCCACCAAATACTTCCTCACCTGCTTCAATCCCTCGCCAACCAAAGACAAAACCTGATCAAGCGAGGTGTTAAACATAACTACAAGGCCAACAATACTCGCCCCAACCAAAATTATAAACGCCCCAATTCCGGTCACAAGAGAGCTCACCCCACTCCACGCGTTTTTGCCAATCTCCCCTGCTCTTCCCAAAGTAGCAACAGACACAAATAACAGACCAAACCCAACAATCACATTAGGCTGGCTAAAAGGAGTCTCAAGCTTAGAAAGAAATAGTCCAATAGAAACAAAAACAAATGGCAAAAACAAAGAAGCCCAAGAAAGCTCGCGTACAAAAAAATCATTCAACCGCACGAGTATCGCCCCCTGTCTCGTAAATGAAATTACAACTAAACCCGCAAGCACAAAAAACCCAACCTGAACAACAGAAATTATAGTACTTGGTTTAAGCTTTAGGCCAAGCGAAAGCCCCTTCCTCTTCGGCGGCCTCCCCCGCTTTCCCTTCTTCTTTTTCGCCATACCCCATTATACCCAAGTTAGATAGCAAGATGAAATTATGAGAAAATCTTCTTAAAATCCCTGTCGAAGGAAAACAAAGTACTCCTGGTAGTTATCTCTGCAAGGTATAAGTCAGTAAAATCAAAATTTGTTTCCTCAAATTTTTTCAGAATTTTTACAACCAAAGACTTCTTAACTTCAATTATTCTTAAATTTTTCAAACCAAAAATCTTTAAAAGCTGTGGAACAAAAACACTTCTTTTGAATTTATAAAAATTCTGCAATATCCAAATAACCTCATTAATCACCAAAACCGAAACCTGTCCGACAATCTCCCCCGATTCAATCTCCTCAAATAACCCACGAGCTTCCTCATAATGAGCTTTAACATCACCAGTCAAATATCTTATAAAAACATTCGAATCCAAAACCAAAGTTTTCATGCCTTCTCAGCCAAGCTTTTGGAAACTATCTTTCTGGTCTCTCTATCAATCTCTTCCAACGAAGCTCCAAGCTTAGAGGAAGGAACAAACGTATTCAGGCTCCCGGCAGTCTCCTCAACCACAGACACCGCAACAGGTCTCAAAGACAGTTTATCTCTATCTTTCTCAATAAAAGCCTTCTGCCCTACATCTAAACCCAAACTTTCCAACAAATCCTTAGGAATTGTTATCTGTCTTTTCGAAGATATCGTTACCAATCTCATACACTTTACTTTATACCAAATCACTTTACCTATGTCAATTAGTAAAGTACTACACTTCCACAACTACAGGTATAATCATGGGCTTGCGGCCAATCTCATTCTCAAAAAACTTCCCCAAATACTCAACGGCAAACTTTGATATCGCCCCGCCATACATATTTCCCTTCTCAATCTTTCTCCCCAGTTGCCTCGCCGAAGCATTAAGCATCCCCGCCTTCATCTTCTCAAACACAAACCCTCGGCTTATTATCTCCGGGCTTGCCGCCAAAGTTTTTCTCCTGGCATCAACCTTAATCACCACAACCACAAATCCTTCCTCCCCAAGCTGTTTCCTATCCTCCAAAACGGTCTTACCCACATCTCCAATCCCAAGCCCATGCACTAAAACATCCTTCACAGAAATTTTATTACCTCGCCTCGGTTTACCATTCTCAAAAATAACACTCTCCCCGGGTTTAAGATCAAAAATATTTCCAGAGGGCACTCCATGCCCCTCGGCCAACTTTCTATATCCATGCATAAACCTTATAGTTCCACCAACAGGGATATAATAACTTGGCTTAACAATATCAAATAGTCGCAGGATATCTTTCTGGCTACCATGTCCGCTCACATAAAGCCCTTCATCTAGCTCATAGTAATGAACATCCATCCCCCTATCTATCAGCTGATCAATTACAAAATCCTCCGTTTCTTTTGAATAAGGCGGAGCAGGATCCGCCGAAAAAACCACCTGATCCCCCTTTTCGGCCCAAACTCTAGGATGTTCATCTATTGCAAGCCTATATAAAGAACTGCCAACCTGCCCATAACACCCTGCAATAATATATAAAATCTTATTCCTATTCATCTTCACAGCGTCACGAAGATCAACTATCGTCGAGCTGTCACACTTCATATATCCAAGCTCCATTGCTATCTCCGCTTTCTTATCAATGCTTCTTCCCACAAAAGCTACTTTTCGGCCCAATCTTTCAGCAACATCAATCGCTTGCTGCATCCTGCCGATATTAGAAGAGATCGTGGTAAAAAATATCGCCTGATTGGCACCTCTCATCACGTTGTACATATTCTCGGCTATCCCCTGCTCCGAAGGGGTTGTACCGGGCCGCATGGATCCCAAACTATCCGATGCCATCATCAAAACCGGCTTTTCCTCTGCCATCCTCTGGGCTTTTTCCACATCAAACCTCTGCCCGTCAACCGGATTGGGGTCAAACTTATGCTCCGCAACATGGAAAACCCTACCCTCCGGCGTATCAATCGCAAACCCAACCGTATCCGGCACAGAATGCGACACCCGAAACGCATTTACCTCAAACTCCCCAATCCTGAAACCGCCATCCTCGTCGGGATTAAAAACATGAAAACCAGCTCCTTTTATCCCATACTCTTCAAA
>Ga0265297_10002967_pt1 | contig 32302 bp, 39 predicted proteins | sample Munlanlwell13791_FD_192502 | JGI IMG/M metagenome (GOLD analysis project Ga0265297, IMG submission 192502) | Leachate microbial communities from a municipal landfill in Southern Ontario, Canada - Leachate well 137-91 | ecosystem: Engineered > Solid waste > Landfill > Unclassified | place...
GCTTTACCCCTACGGCACCTCTTCGAATACTTCGGCAGGCGGCGCATGCACCGGCTCAGGCCTAGGCCCGACCGCAATAGATGAAGTCGTTGGCGTGGTGAAAGTGTATACCTCCCGCGTGGGCACAGGGCCAGTCCCGACTGAGCTTTTCGACACCACCGCAAGCGTAATACGAGACAAGGGCGGCGAATACGGCACCACTACCGGGAGACCGCGCAGGATTGGCTGGCTTGACTTGGTGACGCTTCGCTACTCCGCGCAGGTGAACGGGCTAACGGGCCTTGCATTCACCCGCCTGGACACGCTTTCAGGGCTTGAAGAAGTGAAAATCTGCACGCATTATCTTCTCGACGGCAAGAAAGTGCTCACCACACCAGCCTCCAACGCCGATTTCGCGCGCTGCGAGGCTGTTTACAAGTCGTTCCCCGGCTGGAAGGACATCGGGAAGGAAGGCTGGAGCAATGCCGCAAAAAAAGGCTTTGGCGCGCTTCCGAAAGAGGCACAGGCGTATCTTTCGTTCATCTCAAAGGAATTGGGCGTCCCAATCTACGTAATTGGGGTGGGCGCGAGCCGCGACGACACTATCATTTTAAAAGACGTGTTTTCAAAGAAAGCCTGATAATTTTGCCCAAATTGCCCCTGCAATTTGAGCATCTTAGTCGAACGTTCCGTTCGACTTCCCACCAAAACACTGCGGTGTTTTGATGATACGGTTGTGCTTGCGCACAACCTATTGCCAAAAGCTTCGCTTGTTGGCAATGCCCCTGTAGCTCAGCGGTAGAGCGCGTGCATGGTAAGGAAAACCCAGAAGATTTCCAGATGGCGGGTTTCCCTGCTTCCTCCGATGTTCTCGGAGAGCGACCATAAAGCACGAGGTCACGAGTTCAATCCTCGTCGGGGGCTTTAGACTTCCCTCAAGAAGCACCAGCGCCATCGAGGCACATACGTGCCCTATGGTGCACTGACCGATAAATAGTGGTTTCGTCAGAGGTGCTTAGCATGGGGGAATTTGACGTACACCACCAGAAAAGGACTCTGGAAAAGAAACTTTCCTGGCTTAACAAGACCAAAAGCGTTTCTTCACCGGACAAAAGGCTCATTTTCGAATTTGATAAAGACTCGGTGGCAAGGGGGCTTTCGATTTGCAGGCGCATAAAGTACCTTATCCTGCTTTCGCAGCTCTCCAAAATGATTAAAACCGGCCTGAGAAACGCCACCAAGAAGCAGATAAAAGACGTCGTGGTCCGGCTTGAAGAGTCCAAATACTCGGAATGGTCAAAAAAGGACTTCAAAGTCACGCTCAAATTCTTCTACAAATGGCTCGAAGGAGGCGAGGATTACCCGGACAGAGTGAAATGGATCCGGGCAAGTTTCAAGAACAGCAAAACAAAGCTGCCCGAGGATTTGCTAACAGAGGAAGAAGTCAAAATACTGGCCGACAATGCCGAGCATCCCCGCGACAGGGCTTTTGTCCAGGTTCTCTTTGAAAGCGGCTGCCGGATTGCCGAGCTTCTCACCTTGCGGATCAAAAACGTCCACTTTGACGGCTACGGGGCAGTCTTGCACGTTGTTGGCAAGATGGGCGACAGACGCATCAGGATTGTTGCATCTGCCCCTTCTTTGGCTTCTTGGTTGGATATCCACCCAAAGAGAAATGACGCTGAATGCCCTTTGTGGCTCTCCAGGGCAAGCAAAACCATGCTATTGCCCTTCAACTACTCAACCGCCAACGTGCTTCTCCGCAGGCTTGCCAAGAAGGCAGGCATAGAAAAGCGTGTCAACCCCCACCTTTTCAGGCACTCCCGCGCCACTCAATTGGCAAACAAGCTTACAGAGGCCCAAATGAAGGAGTATTTCGGCTGGGTTCAGGCAAGCGATATGGCTGCTGTTTATGTTCATCTTTCGGGCAGAGATGTCGATTCCGCGATATTGCACCTGCATGGGCTGGATTCAGAGGATGGGAAACACGAGAAATTCATAATCAAGAACTGCCCTCGCTGCACCTGCCCAAATTCTCCATCTTCGCTCATTTGTACCAAGTGCGGGGCATGGCTAAAGGATGAAAACAACAGCCAAGAGCAATTCCAGAAACTCCTCAAAGACAGGCAAACAATAGCTTTTCTCGCAAAAAGAATGTCCGAAATGAAGCTTGGGGGAGGCGCCTGAAAACCGCATAGCTGCGCAATCGTATATAAACAACTTTGCGCAGCTGATTCGCCGTTTCTTGCGCTATAATGGCGCCCAAAACGCCGTTCTTTGCGCAGCTAACCGCTCCAGAGTATCATATCTGCCGAGCTGCGCAATAACTGCGCAAAGATGGGTCTAGCTGCTCAATCCTTTATAAAGAACTTTGAGCAGCTCAAACGCCGTTTCTTGCGCTATAATCGCTATCCAAACGCCATTCTTTGAGCAGCTCGCGGCTCCAGTATATCTATACTGCTGAGCTGCTCAAAGCTGCGCAATCGTATAAAAAGAAATTTGCGCAGCTCAAACGCTGATTTTCACGCGACAAGTGCTATCCAAACGCCTTTCTTTGCGCAGCTTTTCTGCTAGGTATTACAACGTGCTGCAAAAATCAGAAGCTGCGCAAAGTTGACGGGCTGCTCACTCATTTAAAAAGAACATTGAGCAGCTCAAACGCCGATATTTACGCTATAATGGCGCTCAAATCGTTGTTCTTTGAGCAGCTTTTCTGCTAGGTATTAAGACGTGCTGCAAAGGACAGAGTTTTAACACGGAATAAATGTCTGGGATAAAATAAGAATAACATTGTAGGAAGCATGACAAATCATAACGGGTAGTAGATTTCTATCATTGAGCCAGCAAATTACGCCCAGAATAATGGCAAAGATAGTCGTGTAAGCCGCCTTGAAAGCAAGAAAATTAGATAGGCTTGGTTCATCCGAGTAGTGACTTATGCCAAACACAAACGCTTGAATTAGAATGGCAATAATGAGAATTGATTTTGATGGCGTGAGTACAGATGTTTTGCGTTTTGCATTATTTTGAAGATAAACAAATACTGACAACATTGTGAGAAAAACCAGCCCCTGGTCTGCAATACTTTCCAGAATGGGAGCAACAATCACTCCATTAAAGATAAGCGCCGACAGATAAATGACCGAGGGCGTTGATTCCACTGGGAAGAAAGTTAGCCTAAGGAAGTTGAATATTAGAGCCATTACTACTCCAGCTCCAACTGGAATCAGGATGGTGTTTTTAAAAGAGTCGAAATTAAGTCGAAAGTATCTTTCTGCTGTTATTTGTATGATTTTTTTATTATAGATGAATACGCCTAGATATATGAAAAGGAAGGGCAAAAACGCCTTTATCTGAGATAAAAGCAGAAATAGCACATTACTGAATAGCTCCGAATCGTAAGAACAGGCGACCATTTAGTTCAAAGTTAAATAACCTCAAAAGCCGTAAAAAACCTACCTTTTCACCACCAACCTTTTTTCTTAGCTTTCGGGTGATTATCATGAGGAACTGCCCAAAGATTAGATGCTCTGTTGTTGTTCTTATTTCCGTCAATGTGATGGCTATCGTAACCAGGGTGTATCGTTCCGCCTAATTTCTTCCTTAAAACTTCTCGGTGTACGGCTCTACCGCTGTCGGCATAATGCCAGTATCCCTTACTATCCTTATACTTCTTAGCGGCCACAATCCCACCTCTGACGTATTACTCTCAAAAGCCGTAAAAGCCTGTCTAAGAGGTAGCCTGTCTGGGCAAAAGAGACAGTTCCATGCCTTATAAGGAAAGGGTTTTAAGGCGCCATACCGTTAATGTCTCGTGGGGTAGCTATGAGTTATTGTAGCATTTGTCATGCTGGGATTTCACCAAGAGTTGCTGCTTATTCTAAACAGAATTTTGGGGAATATTTGTGCATGAGTTGCCAAAATAACGTAAGAGCCACCATAAATCAACCAGGCGCAGCAACGATAAAGACACAAATGCCAGAAACGCAGATTGAGATAGAAGATGATGAGGGAGGAGAATTCCCGAGTCATTCTGAGTTTTATCGCGATTTTCATATAATTGCAGACTATCTCGTAGAAGCTATCTATGACATGGGTAATTTCAAATATCAAGAAGAAAAAAGAAGCCTGCTGGGCGGAAAGAAGATAATGGAAACAAAATTTGAGTTTGATATTGAAGTTGGCGGCTGGGACGCTATCATAAGGATAACAGATACTCCAGAAAAGAAATTTCAACCCATTGTAGAAAATGGTGAGGAGCTTTGCACAGTGTTTTGTATCAAATACAAATCAAGCATTGAAGAATGGAGTAGAAATTTTGGCACTTTTGTCAGGCAAATGAAAACAAAATCCGTTCCGTCTACTGGAATTAAATTCTTGGTGTCTTTCGATGATAGATGTGGTGACTATTTTGAGGCAGGAAAAGCCGCGGGTTTTTTCATAGTAGCTTTACCAAGAGACTTGATCACCGAGTTGAAAGCAAATCGTTAGTAGGTTATCGTGGTGAGGTGAACAAATGCACAGAACTTCAGAAATTGGCAACACGATCATTGACGGAATAATTCTACTTTTCAAAGTGTCTCTAGTCATTTGTTGCCTATTAACCTTTGCTATCGGACAAATTATAGGTGGTGTCGGTTGCATTATTGCCATGCTCGTGTATTATCGCTCGATGCAAAAAGAATCCTACGACTTGCTAAAATATCTCGGCGTTTTCATTTTTATCTTAGCGATTGCTCAATCGCTTAAGCTTCTTCCACTGCCGATTTCTATGATGGAGCTATTCACTGGATTTATTTTGGGCGTAATACTTTTCTTTGTGCTTCAGCTAATAGCAAATATTCTGATAAAGATTGTGACTGGGGCAGATCACGCAATTAGAAAATTACTTTGAAGGCGGGAAAAAGAATGGGGTGCAAGAATTGCGGCAAATACGTCAGCGATGATGTTTACGATTACTGTTTAGTTGCCTAGGCGCGGGAAACCCAATGCCTTCAGGCATTGGATGAAAGCGCACCACATCTCTTATTCTGCCAGTGAAAAATAGCATCCAGCGGCGGCGCGCGGCGCTTCGCGCCGCCTCAGTGTTATCACCGCCGCTGGAGTTGTCAGTCATGACCAGTGGAAACTTTGTATCAGGAAATCGCAGCGTGGGCTTAAATCAGTTTCACTTTGAATGGTGCCCAAAATACAGGAATGATGCCCTTGACAACCTGAATGTCGTAAAATTCATGGAGGATTCGCTTGTCAGGACTGCCCAGACATATAGGATTCATATTCACAGCATGCACGTGGCAGCTGACCACATCCACCTCTTTGTTTCGCTTCCATTCGACATCAGCGTTTCAAAAGCTTTCCAGCTTTTCAAGGGCAGGTCTGCGCACGAGCTGTTTTCTGCCTTCCCAAGCTTCAGAAAAATCTTCAGAAGAGGGCATTTTTGGAGCCCCGGGAAATTCTGCAGGAGCATCAGCAACGTCAAGGCTGAGACAATCAAGCGCTATATTGAGAATCACCAATTCAAGGAGCTGAATCAGTCCATCAAAGAGGCTGAAAAAGAAGCTATTCAAATGAGCCTAGCGGCATTCTGCTAGAAGCCCACGCCTTCAGGCGTGGGTAGTTCACTGTTGCGCCCTGTGGCGGGCCGGGCGGCCGCCTCCAGAAGCTTAGCTATTTCTCCTTCTTTTCAATGCACGCCTTCACAAAAGCGACAAAAAGCGGCGCCGGGCGCTCAAGCCTCGATTTCAGCTCGGGGTGCGCTTGCGTGCCAATCCCGAACCCGTCGGGCCACTCCACCACTTCCACAATGTTACCGTCTGGCGATGTGCCGGAGATGACCAGGCCTGACTCGGAGAGCTTCTGCACAAAATCATTGTTCACTTCATAGCGGTGGCGGTGCCGTTCAGAAACGTTCTCCGCTCCGTAAGCGGAAAACGCCTTCGTGCCCTTCTTCAATTTGCACTCCCACGCGCCAAGCCGCATTGTCGCGCCCTTGTCTAAAACCCCCCTTTGCCCGGGCAGAAAGTCAATCACAGGATACGGGGTCTTTGCGTCTATCTCGCTTGAATTCGCGCCCGCCATTCCGCACTTGTGCCGCGCCCATTCGATGACAGCCATCTGCAATCCATAGCACAAGCCCAGGAAAGGCAGCCCGTTTTCGCGTGCGTATCTTATGCAGGCTATTTTCCCTTCAGTTCCCCTGCCCCCGAACCCGCCAGGCACTATTATCCCGTCGCATCCGGCCAGGAGCTCCTTTGCGGTCGCCTTCCCATCCTCTATGTCGGAAGTTTCCACCCATCTGACATTGACTCCTGCGGAGTGGTGCGCGCCGGCATGGGCAAGCGCTTCCTTGACGCTCACATAGGCATCCTTTACCGCGGTGTACTTGCCGGTTATTGCGACGGTTATCTCTTTTTTCGGGCTCTTTATCTTCTCTACAATCGTCCGCCATCCTTTCAGGTCCTCCCCCTTCTCTTCGATGCCAAGCTCGGCAAGCAGCAACTCAGTCATCTTCTGCCTGTCCAATATTTGCGGCAATTCGTAAATGGTCTCTATCTTCGGGTCGTCGAACACGTTTGTCGCGGGCACATTGCAGAACATCGCTATCTTTTCCCGTGCCTCCCGCGTGAGCGGCTCATCCTGCCTGCAGACTATTATTTTCGGCATTATCCCCATCGACAGTATGAGCTTGTTCGCATGCTGCGTGGGCTTGGTCTTCAGCTCCCCCTCCGTTAGGCTGTGGACATATGTCAGCTGGACAAAAAGCACGCTCTCTTCGTTTGCAAACTGCCTTACGGCCTCCAAAAAGTAGCCGTTCTCCAAATCCCCGACCGTGCCGCCCACTTCCACAATCACAATGTCCGCATCCTGCTCCTCGCCGACCTTGCGTATCCAGCTTTTTATCTCGTCTGTGAGATGCGGCACAATCTGCACGTCGCGCCCAAGGAACCCGCCCTTCCTCTCCTTCTCAATTATGTTCCTGAACAGCTTTCCGCCGGTTATGCTGTTCTTGCCTGTCAAGTCCATGTTCAAAAAGCGCTCATAGGTTCCAAAGTCCATGTCGCACTCCGTCCCGTCATCGAGGACAAACACCTCTCCGTGCCGGAAGGGATTCATGGTGCCGCAGTCAACGTTGAGATAGCCGTCAAATTTTATCGGCGAGACCTTAAGCCCCTTGCTTTGGAGGAGCTTGGAGATGGATGCCGAGAGGATTCCCTTGCCAAGCCCTGACATCAGCGAGCCCAAGATTACAATATACCTTCTTGATTTCAGGCGCATGGGCTTATTGCCATGCGCAGCTATTTATACCTGTTTTCTTCCGACGGAAAGGTTTTTGCGGCTTGGAACCTGGGCGGGGGCTGCATTCCGAATCCTTGGCGGATCCAGCGAATCCATGCCAATGCCCGCATCTCTTTTTAAATGTTACTAATTATGAAAAGATAGGTGATTATATCCTCATTAGTAACGCTCCAATTCCCGCTAAACCCGCCTCTTCTGGGGCAAATGGCATAATGCCCGGAACATTCGCATGCCCTTTCTACAGGCGGCAGTTTGTGGGCGGGGAACAAAAACCGCTATGCCTTTTTGCCCATGCGCGGCCGCACAGCGGAGAGGCGGTTATCAGCTGGCTCGCAGACATCCTTCCAAGGATCATGGAGGTTGCGCCCCACGCATCCCATTCAGACCGGGATGCGCTTTATGCCCTAATAGGGCGTAAAATCTACCTCATTGACAACAAGCGCTGGAGGGAGCTGGTGCCAGATGCCTGCCTCGATCCGTTGAACGATGCGTTCTGCCTGGCGGTTGGAAACCGGGCCCCCCTCCCGTTTGAGCCTTCAGGCAAGGAGGCATGGCAGAGGTTCTATTCCCTCCTCGGCAACAAATTCGTTTCAAACCACGCCATATTTTCCCTTGCCTTTGAGCGGCCGGATGCCGTTTGCCCGGAAACCCTATCCAGCCACCTTAGCGCAATAGGCAAGCTTGCAAGCGAGACAAACAACATTTTCCTTATGCAGGACATTTTTGATGAAATCAAGGATATAGGGGATCCCGCGGTTCGCAATAGGATATGGGTTGACTTTTACCTGTACGCACAACGGACGGGCAGCATGTCCCTCAAGCACGAGGCTTTCGGGCACCTGGATGCCAATCAGCAGGCTTCGTTCATTATGGACGATCTTGGGAAAGCCGCAGGCACGGTGGATGCCGCCCTCTCATTCATCAGCCATCCATTCGAAAAAATAGTTAGGTTGGTGCCGGGGCTCTCGGATGAAGAATACTCCCAAGTTAGGCTCAAGGCAGCATCTGCGCTTTTAGATGCATCAGGGCTATCTGGCGAGGAGAGGGAAGGCGCATTCCTCAGGTTGCTGTCGCAGTTGGACTCATGGCGCGCATCCGGATCACAGGCGGATGCAGCATCATCTGCCAGGAGCATGCTCAAATCGGTCATCAGCACCGCTTCAGCCAAACCGCCTCTTGTGCAAGAAGTGCCCGGCGGCCGCATCAGCTATTCTAAGGGGCAAACGGTTTAGCGGCCCAGCCCAAGGGCGCTTTAACCAATGTATTTTATAGCCTTCCCTGCAGACATCTATCAGACATACTTGGCTTATTTTGTGTATCAGCCCTTGGCAGACGCTTTAGGGCTGGCGGCCAAAGGCCGCGCTAAAAGTGCCAAGGGACTGGTGAGATAAATGGAATTTTCGACGCTGGGCTTAACCCCTGACGTATTCAAGGCAATTTCGGACATGGGTTTCAAGGAGCCCACCCCGATACAGATGCAGTCAATACCCCTTTTGCTGCAGGGGGAAGATTTGATAGGCCAGGCGCAGACCGGCACAGGCAAGACTGCCGCGTTCGGCATCTGCATCCTTGAGCGGATTGCAACGCGCCCAACAGAAGGGAAAAAGAGAGTGCGCGCGCTCGTTCTTGCGCCCACGCGCGAATTGGCGGTGCAGATAACCGCCGAAGTGCAGAAAATAGGCGCGCACCTTCCGGTCCGCACGCTTGCGGTCTACGGGGGGCAGGACATTGAAAAGCAGCTTGCGCCCCTTCATGCGGGGGTCGACATAGTGGTCGGCACTCCTGGCAGGCTCCTCGACCATATCGAGCGCGGCACCATCCGGCTTTCGGATGTCGAAGTGGTGGTGCTCGACGAGGCAGACCGCATGCTGGACATGGGCTTCATAGAGGACATTGAAAAGATACTTTCAAAGACCCCGGACCACAGGCAGACCCTCCTTTTTTCGGCAACCATGCCGCCGGCAATCCTTGAGCTGGGCAAGCGCTACATGAAAACGCCCCAGACAATAAGCGTGAGCTCGGATTCGCTGTCCGTGAAAAACATCAAGCAGTTCTACCTTGAAACCTCGAAATTCGACAGGCTCAACGCGCTTTTGGTGCTTCTCAAGCGCAAAAATCCCCCTCTCGCGCTCGTATTCGTGAGAACAAAGCGCGGCGCTGACAGGCTCGACGAAATACTCCAGGATCGCGGCTTCCGCTCCATGGCCCTCCACGGCGACATGTCCCAGAACAAGCGCGACCGCTCGATGGAGTCGTTCCGCAAGGGGCATATAAACATCCTGGTCGCAACCGATCTCGCATCACGCGGGCTGGATGTCTCAGGAGTGACACACGTCATAAACTACGACCTTACGGACGACCCCTACACCTATCTCCACCGGATTGGGAGAACGGGCAGGATGGGCAGCGACGGCGAGGCGATTTCCTTCGTGTTCTTCGACCAGAGCAGCCAAATCGGCATCATCGAGCGCGTTACCGACAGCAAGATGGAGCAGGTTAAGCTCGAGTACACTCCGGATGATTTGCCAAAGCGCGTGCACCACGCCCCCCGCGAAGGCGATGGCGAGCGGCGCGACGGAGGATTCCGCGGCGGTGACCGGCGCGGCGGGCGGTTCGGCTCAGGCGGCAGGCGCGAAGGCGGAAGAAGCTTTGGCGGTCGCGATTCCGACAGGCGCGGCGGCTCGGGCGGCAGGCGCGACTCAGGCTCGCGCGGCAGGGATTCCCGCGGCGGAAGGGGGGGCGGCAGGGACCGCTCAGACCGCCCGCGCGAAAGCAGGGAATATTCCTCGCGCGGCGGGCACTCGTATTTCGGAAGGCGCTCTTAATTTTTTGATTGGAACAAAGTCTGCCTGCAGGCTTTGCCCATTTTATATTTCAATGCAGCTAGCCTGCGCACCATTTAGTCCCTGATTTCTCCGCCGTGCGACCGAACAAAAACGTATTTTCTTTTTAAAGCGCCCAGCCACGGCTATTTTTGGTGGTTTTGATGGAGCTGAAGATTGGCGCACTGGCATTTTCCCTGCTTTTGCTTTCCGCTCTGCTTATTGCGCAGGAGGGCGCGACAAAAATCTATCCTAACTTCGAATACAAGGCAACAGTGTCCTCGGCTCAAGACGCAGTTCAAAGCGGCAGCGCGATTATTGCTGTTGGAGAGATTTCCCGCGCCCCGGCTGCGAACCACGATTCAGGAACCGAAAATTTCAAGGTGGTAATGAGCCTTGTCGGCCCAAGCGAGCGCCTCGGGCTGGCAACCTCGCCGGACGAATACGCCGGGGAAGAGCAAACGCAGTTCTTATCCTTAAATTCTGGCGAGAGCAAGAAGCTTGAGATGAAGTTTGCCGCAAGCAACCCCGGGCAAAACACATTGCGCATCCTTCTTTACAAGCTCATTCCTGCGCAAGGCTGCGCTTCCTCCGAGCGCGAGGACTGCGCGAAAGTTAAGCAGGAGCTGACTGGATGGGGGGAAGCGTATGTGCAGGTTTATCCTCCAGCCGAGCCAATCGTGCCTGTTGTTGCTCCAACAACTCAGCCTTTTGAAGGCATAATTATTTTCCGCAAGGGCTGGAACATGGTTTCAACAGCTTACTCTGAAGTGCTGATGGGGGAAGTCGCAAAGGTGTGCGGGACAAGAAGCTACGCTTGGAGCTACAGCCAGCCAAGCGGCTACCTGAAGACAACAAGCCTCTCCCCTGGCACAGGCTATTGGGTGAAGGCAAGCAGGGACTGCAAGTACGAAATTCCGCACCGCGCAATCCTGGTGGATAGCGGTTTCCAATTCACACCTGGCTGGCATCTTGTTCCAGGTCCAAGTTCCGCAGTTTCGATTTCGGATTTCTTGGGAGACTGCGAAATAACCTCCGGCCCTTGGATTTACAATCCAACTGCAGGCAAGTATGATTACTCTGAGAAACTTGAGCCGAACAAGGCATATTGGGTAAAGTCGGCAAATTACTGCACGCCGCTTTCAAGCGAGAAGCCCCCCCTGCCACCATCTTAGGGTGTTTGGAGATGAACCGCGCATTCACCATCATCATTGCGGCAATCGCGCTTTGCCTGTTTGCCTACGGCTGCCTTGCGGCAATCGAGCAGCCCCTTGACCCAAGGCACGGCGAGCCGCCGCCAACCCCGCCGCAAGACAGCGAACCCGGGTTCATGCCTGCCGGGCAAGGGCAGAACGCATCAATCAACATGGAAATTCCTCCGCTTCCGCCATCATGATTGCAGCTTTGGGAAAATAAAAAGAAAAAAAGACGGCTGGCAGGGCTTATCCACATGCGCCAGGCGGCCACTGGAACCACCAGTCTCCAGGTGTCGAAGGCGTTTCCGGAGGGGACAGCGCGCGCCCGTTGACTTCTTTCTTAAGCCGGTTCACTCCGTCCACGATCTCTTTCCTACCAACCAACTTTTCTCCAAGAAGGGCGGACGCGATTTCACCCAACCATTCTGCAAGCTGGCTGTTCTTGCCAAGCTTCCCTTCAACAACCTTGTCCGAGTCGTTGAAGAACACATAGTCCGAATAGGCAAGCTGCCGCTCAAGGGGGCGCGTATACCAGAAAATACAGTATTTGGCGCCAAGAAGCTGCCGTATCAGGCTGTCAAAAGCCGTCTCTGATGTCGGCCCGAGCTTCGCGGAAATCCCGTATGCATCATAGAGATATTTTGCCTCGCCAAGCACGAGTGGTGTGTACCACTTCTGGTATTCCTGGTTGTATCGGCTGTACTGCGCGCATTTCCCGAATCTGAACGGCTCCCCTTCAACCTTGCTTTCAGCTACAAAGTCAATCGCATCCTGGAGGCGTGCCACATAGGCGTCATTGTCCTTCCATAGCTCTTTTGCAGAAAGCACCTGGCAGGTTCCATTCGGGAGAAGAGACGCCACTGCCCGAAGATAGCGGTTCCGTATCCCCTCGGCTTCTTTCACGAGCCGTGACGTGTCGCTGCCATTCTCAAGCTCGCGGCAGAGCGTGTCAACCAGCTTCTTTGCCGCGCCTTTCGAATACATCTCGACAGGCATCCTGCCCATCGCATTCACGGCCCAGTAAAGCGACGCGTCAAGCACCAGGAACTGGAAGAACGGCTCGGCTTTCTGCGCCCGCGCGCCCCATGCAAAAAAATCGAGCATGTCGAACCGCTCGCCAAACTCCGGAAGCAGAGGGTTGTAGCTCACTCCTTTATAGGTGCGCGGCAAGCAGCTTTTGTCTGGCGCGAAGGTGGCGGCCGCCTTTTCGAAATCGGTTTTTGGCTCGTTTCGCCTGGATTCCTCCTCAAGCAGGTAGTTGAAGAAGCTTCTCACGGTTGGGCTGTACACTTCCTGCGAGCGATTCTCGCGCTGGAAAACCGCCCGGCTTGCGGAAACCACACGGTCCGCCCCTTCCGGGCTAAGCTTTGCCCGGTTCATCGCAGAGAGCACATATTTTTCCTGCGATCCCTTTCCGCTATTCCCGATGAAGGCCGGATTGCTGTATCTCAGTCCCGTCGTATCTTCTCCCGCATCCGACAGCCTGCACCATGGCCCGCGCAGTTTCCATCTTTATTCCGTTTCCACCTATTCTCCTTTCCATATTTTTCACCTCAATTTTTTTCTTGCTCTTTCACATACGCCCCATTCCTGGAGTATGCGCGCGACACTATTCCGCCATCCGGAGCTTTCGCTAGCCCGATTCTGACCGTTTCTCCCTTCGCAGCGCAAAAGCTAAGAAGGATTTTTTCATTCTTTCCAATCCCGAGCGAGTCGCGTATTTCAGAGGGTAAAACTAGCCGAGCCTTTGAATCAAGGCGGATGAAGCAAAGCCCTCATGACGAGAGCACCCCTTTTCCCTCATTTTTACACCAACGCTTCTTCTATTTTTCCCACTTATTAATACTATTGTTTCCAGGGGTAAAACTACTGGAAATGAAAAATACGCTCCCAACGGGATTTTCAATCCCCCAAACGCTTTCTTTTGGGGTTGAAAGACCTTTTCTTCCGCGAAGAAAAGGGATTTCATTTGAACCCGTGTTACAGGCTTTCTTCATCATCCGCCTGGTTTTTCCAGGAGGAAGTACAGGAACCCGCCATCTCTGGCATTTGTGGGTTCCTGCTGTGAAAGGCCCGCGTCCTTACCGGGCTAGACTATGGGAGCCTGAATCGGTTATCCTGGAAGTGGTTAAAAAACCCACTCAACAACCAGGACGCTATGCGGCGCGAGAAGAGGTAATAAAAATCTCCTCGCAATATGCGTCAGCGGCGAAAAATATGGATTTCCAGCTCGGCTCGATAATCACGGCGTTCATCGCGATTTTCATAGTGATGGACCCGTTCTCATCAGTTCCCGTCTTCATCTCGCTCACCAAGAAATTCCCGCCTGAAAAGAAGAACGAGTCAGCGCGTGTTGCCGGGATGGTCGCGGCAGGGGTGCTTATCGGCTTCCTCTTCTTGGGGCCTCTCGCGCTTTCAATCCTCGGGATAAGGATGGAAAGCTTCGAGATAGCGGGGGGCATACTTATGCTCCTCATTTCCCTCTCATTCGCTCTCGGCATCGAATTCGGGAAAAAAGAGGACACCCCTCTTGAAGCGGTGATAATCGGGGTGCCGCTCCTTTCAGGCCCTGGCACGGTATTGACTGCAATGCTCCTTGCCGAATCGCTCGGCTTTGCGAACGCGCTCATTGCGGGGGCGCTCACCTGCATCGCAAGCTACCTGATACTCCTTACATCCTCAACCATCTACAGGATAGTCGGAAAAAACGGCCTTGAAATCCTTTCCCGCGTGATGGGCGTGCTGCTTGCGGCGTTCGCGGTGGAGTACATCCGGAAAGGTTTCGGGCTATAGCCGTGAAGGGCAGCAGGCAAGCCCAATGCCATCCTTATGTCCCGGCAACCATCCTAAACAGGTCGCGAAGCCCGGGCCCGAACCCCATCACGCCCACCAGTATGAGCACGAATGCCTTGTCCTGGGCTTTCATATCCTCTTTTCCCAGGAAATAGACAATGGCGCTTGCAAGCGCGACTTTAACCAGGAAGAAAAAGAAAAAGCCAAGCGGAGTGGATTCCCCAATCCCCGCGGATAGGATATGCTGCTCGAAGTAGTTCCTGCCTGTTTCCTTGCCGAAGATGTCAATCACCACGAAAGTCGCGGCTCCATCGAGCGCCTGCCCGAAAATGGCAAGCCTCTGGTGGAGCCCAAGCTCCATCCCGCCAGCGCGCCGCAGGACCTCCCACGCGGCAAGGGAGCCGGCTGCGGCAATCGCAATCGCAAGCGCCCCGTAGTAAAGATGCGCCATGAAAGGAAGGAGGAGCAATATGCAAGGGAGCGAAAGAAGGGCTCCTGCATACGCGCAAAACATCCCCTGTTTCATCGCCTTCGAAAGCGCAACCGACAGGAGGTAAAGCGCGGCTGTCACCAGGTATATGCCGGGGGTAACCGTAAGATAGCCGTAGCTGAAAATCCCGCTCGCATATATGGCGGAATATGCGGGGGCAAGCGTCCCAGCGGTTTTTGCCGCAACCGCGAATGCCCCAGCATCCGAAAGATCGGTGAGCACCCTCGCGCTTGCGCCAAACAGGACGAATGCGCCAACCCCGAACAGGAACTCCTGGCTTGAAAAGTCTATTTTCCAGGCTTTGAAGGCACGCCATATCGCGTAAATCGCAAAAAGCGCGACAATCGCATACGTGAGCGTGTTTATCGCGTTGTAGCCTGTCCGGTCGAATATCGGGCCTATGAAATAATCCGAAACAAAGTCCCCCATCGGATTGTCTATCTGGACAAAAGGTTAAATTGCTTGGCTGCATACCCGTGTGAGGTGGTCACATGGCAGGCGCTATTGCGGCATTCAAGGAAGCATTCTCGTCCTACAAAAGGAACTTCAAGGATTATTTCGTCTATTCCCTGGTTGTTTCCCTTGCAGCAGGCGTGATGGCTCTCTCGCTTGCAGCCTTCCTCCTGATAATCGGCGTCCTGTCCACCGGCGGGATAGCCGCCACCATGATGTCCGGAAACGGCATCTCGCTCGGCCTTGTCGGGATAGGCGCCACGGTGCTCATACTCGCCGTATCGGTTGCCGCTTTCGCCTGGCTCCAAGGGGGGCTGATAGGCGCTTACCTTGACACAATAAATGGGATTCTCTCGGGAAGAAAACAGTCAATGGGCGGGCTTTTCGCCGCAATCCCTCGCTTTGCAAGCGGCATATTCGTGGTCTCCATACTCTCCACCATCATCGCCTGCATCCCGCTTGCCGCTTTCGCGGTGATAGGAGGGGTATTAAAAGACCAGGCGGTCGGCATCTCGCTTATCATAGTCGGGATGTTCTTCGCAATGCTGATTGGCGCGCTTTTCATATTCGCGGTCCCGGCGGTTGTCATGGACAGGAAGGGCGCCCTCGCGGCGGTTTCAGGCTCGTTTTTCAAGGTCACCCGGAATGTCGGAAGCGTCGCCGTCTACCTTGCGGTGTGCATAGCGCTCGCGCTTCCGAACATCATCCCGCTATTTTCGCTTCTTTACATGCCCGTATTCTACATGCCGTTCACATACGCCGCTCTTTTGCTTTTGTACAAGAAGGCGAACTGAAGCCGCGCCCGCAACCCCACAATTTAAAGCCTTTCTTTACACAATTCGTGCGGGCCCGTAGCTCAGCTGGTTAGAGCGGCATCTGCCACAAAGCAGCGCCTTTGCGGAGGACGCACGTCTTATATGACACGCTCTTGCACAAGTGTCTTGGAAAGCTGTAGGTCACGAGTTCGATGCAGGAACCCACGACGTTTTCAGATGGCGGGTTCCTCCGCCCCTCAGGATTTTCCGGTTGGGGGCGGGCGGACAAATCTCGTCGGGCCCATTTTTTCTCCACAAACGCCAGGCGCAGCCTGTGGGCTGCTTCTGGCCAACTCTGCGGAGTTGGCCATCATCGGGCACATTCTTTTCCCGTAGCGCCCTCTTTTCGAGCTTTCGCTCGAAAACCCGCGAAGCGCTTCGCGCTTTACGGTCGCCGGGCTCATTTTTTTCTGCTGAAAAAATGCCTCTCCAGACATGCGCGCTTGGCGGCCCCATTTTTCACCGCAAAAGCCCCGTGTTTTATTAATGTCAGCGAAGCTACAATCGCCATGCCAAGTGCGCTTAACCAGAAAGGGGGCCTGAGGGAGATAATCGCCGAGCGCATAGACATACTGCTGTCCCTTTCCGCATCCGCGCTTCGGAAAAAGGACGAAAAGCGCGCACGGCGCTACATTTATCTTGCCAAAAGGCTCTCCGCCCGCTACAACTGCCGCTTCACCAGGGCCCAGAGGGCGCTTTTCTGCAAGGGCTGCGGCTTGCCGTCCATAGCCGGCATGAATACTTCGGTGCGCCTGCGCAAAAGGACAAAAACCGCAGAATACGCATGCTCATGCGGCAGGGTGAGGCGGTTTGGGTACTAGCGCAGGAAACTGCGCCATCCAGCATAGGGTTTTAAATACCCATTTCGTCTTATATGTCGGCGAATTCAGGCTCTTTATATAGAGTGTTCGCGCTTTTGGTTTGCCTAAAAGCTATTGGTCATGCTCAAAATGAGGTGTCAGTATGGTGACAGTTTACGACGTAACCCCGAACAAGCTGGTGAACAAGGTGGCAGAGAAGCTCGAGGCTGCAGGGATAAAGCAGCCTGAGTGGATGGGCACCGTGAAGTCAGGTTCGCACAGGGAGCGGCTCCCGCAGCAGAGGAACTTCTGGTACGTCCGCCTTGCTTCCATGCTTCGGAACGCCTACGTGCACGGAAGCATCGGCGTAGGCAAGCTCCGCTCGCACTACGGGGGAAAGAAAATCCGCGGCGTGCGCCCTGAGAAGAAGCGCAAGGCAGGCGGCTCGATAATCCGCAAGGGGATGCAGGCATTGGAGAAGGCGGGTTTCATGGTCAAGAAGAAAAAAGGCAGGGAGATATCCGCTGCCGGAAAGAAGCTCCTCGACTCCGCCGCAAAGGAAGTGGCATAGGGGTTCAGATGGAAGGGGAGGATTCGCAGCAGGCCCAGCAGCAAAGCCTGCAGCAAAAAAGGATGCAGCAACTGCAGCTTGAGATGCAGAAGAAAGAGCTTTTGCGCAGGATGCTTTCGGATGAGGCGTATTCGCGCATGATGAATGTGCGGATGTCAAGCCCGGAGCTTTATGAAAAGGTCGTAAGCTCGCTCGCATACATCGCGCAGTCGGGCAAGGCCCGGGGCAAGTTTTCGGACGGGCAGATACATTCGCTGCTCGTGAAAATGACCTCCCGGCCCGAGACGAAAATCGAGTTCCGCTCAAAATAGGCGGGAAGTGGTGCCATGTACCATCCTGGAAAGGTGATCGCGGTCATTTCGCCGCATGACAAGGGCGTCGTTTCGGCGGATGCAAGCGTCCAGGCGACCATGCGCATGTGGGACGAGAACGTGCTCACCATGGAAGTGGCGAAGAAAATCGCAGGGAAGATAGCCTCGGGCGACATAGTGCTTGCGGATTACCGCCCGCAAAAGGGCATGTCCGTCCCTGTGCCGAGGAACATAATAGTCAAAATACTGCGCGGAAAGCCGGCAGATGCATTGTGGCGCGAATACCGCGACGTATATGAGAAGAGGAAAAGGCACGACACGCGCGAAAAGGACGCGTCGCAAAGCTACATAGGGTGAATTCATGAGCAAAATAAAGACGCCGAGGAAAAAAGCAACGCTTGGGAAAATGATAAAGAGGAACAGGCGCATACCCCTTTTCGTCATTGCGAAGACCAACCGCAAGGTTGTGCAGAACCGCGAGAGGAGAGGCTGGCGCCACCAGAAGCTCAAGATGCGCTCGCAGAAGAGGCACAGGCTGAACTAGATGGTTTTTACGGAGTGAAAATATGGCAAACCTTGAAAGGATTTATACGATTCCGCTCGCCGGCGCGTTCGAGTACGTCCGGACGAAACGGGCCCGGCGCGCGGTGAAGATAGTGCGTGCGTTCGCCCTCCGCCACATGAAGGCGGAAGAGGCGAAGGTATCCGAGGGCGTGAACGCCGAAATTTTCCGCGACGGGATGCAAAAGCCCCCGCGCAGGCTGAAGGTGCGCATAATCAAGGACGAGGCGGGAGTTGCAAAGGTCTGGCTGGTTGGCGAGCAGGAAAAGCTCGCCGCGCTTGCCGTAAAGAAGAAGCAGGACGAGGAAGCGAAAAAGAAGGCGCAGGAAGCGAAGAAGGCGGCTTCAAAAAAGCCGGAAGGCAAGGAGGCAGACTCCGCAAAGCCAGCCGGGGGCAAGCCTGCTGAAGCCGCAAAGCCTGCGGCAAAAGAGCAGGCCAAGCCTGCCGCTGAAAAGCCGGCAGCGCCCCCCAAGCAGGAGGCGAAGAAGTAGCTTCTTTTCCATTTTCCCTTTATTTTCCAATTCATCCATTCCAGGGCCAAGGCGGTTTGCATGGGCGTGTTGAAAACCACGAATTTCGGGAACCCGCATATCGGGCTTTTTGCGCGCGCAAGCGAGCGCATGGTTGCGGCTGACGCATCCGCCTCCCCCAAATTCTTCGCATCCCTTGGGCAGTTTGGGGCGGACATCTTCCCTGCCTCATTCGGCGCATCTGGCCTCGTTGGCGTTTTTCTCGCAATGAACAGCAACGGCGCGGTGGTCCCATCGTTTACCGACGCAGCTGAAATTTCAGAATTGAAAAGGCGCGGGCTCAACATCGCAACGCTCCCCGGCCGCTTCTCCGCGGCAGGCAACAACATCTCGGCAAATGACTTTGGCGCGGTAGCAAACCCCGCCATTCCAACGGAATCAATCCGCAAAATCTCCGACTGCCTGGGGGTCGAGGTGGTCCCTCGCGCGGTGGCGGGCTATCTTACGGCCGGCTCCTGCCTTCTTGCGACGAACAAGGGGTTCCTTGCGCACAACCGCGCAGGCGAGGAAGAGTTAAAAGAGCTTCAGTCAATACTCCATGTCGGCGGGACGAACTCCACCCTGAATGCGGGCGTTGCATTCGTTTCGATTTGCGCAATCGCGAATTCGCGAGCAGCCCTCGTCGGCGAGGCAAGCACCGGTTTCGAGGTGGGGCGGGCCGCAGGCGAGCTCGGTTTCGTCTAATCCGGTGGAAGCATGGCAGACATAACATACGAGGAATTTTCAAGAATATCCCTTCGCATCGGCACCATCCTGCTTGCGGAAAAGGTTGAGGGCGCAGACAGGCTCTACAAGCTGACCGTGGACATGGGCAACAACGAGAAGAGGACGCTTGCGGCCGGAATAGCGAAATTCTATTCGCAAGAGGAGCTTGCAGGGAAGCAGGTGGTGGTGGTCGCAAACCTTGCGCCACGAACCCTTCGCGGCATAACCTCCCAGGGCATGCTTCTTGCGGCTGACTCTGGCGAGGCGGCGGCAATCCTCTCTCCCGACAGGAAAGTGCCGGAAGGCTCAAGCGTAAAGTGACGATAAAACGGTGATAAAATGGCAAAATTTTTGGTGACAGGCTCGGTGGCAGGCAAGAACGGCAGGCGCCCGTTCGAAAAGCTTTTGGAAGCCCAGAGCGAGAAGCTCGCCCGTGAGAAGGCAATGGCGCTTCTAGGCTCCAACGCAGGGATTAAAAGGTCAGCCATCAAGATAGATTCCGTCGAGAAGGCGTGATTTTCGCGGCAAAGCCGCTTGGAGGGGTTCCATGGCATCCGAAGAGGAGCTTAACAGGGTCGCAAACGAGCTTCAGCTGCAGCAGCAGCGGGGCGAGGCAATCCGCCAGCAGATGCAGCAGATGCAGGCAAGCGCAATCGAGATAGGCTCGGCGATAGACACAATCGAGAACCTGGGGAAAGCGAAGGGCGACGCGCTTTTGCCCATAGGCGCAGGAGTCTACGTCTCCTGCCCCAAGCCGAACCCTGAGCGGGTGGTGATGAATGCAGGCGCGAATCTCCTTCTCCAGAAAAAGCCGGAAGAGGCCATAAAGGCGCTCAAGGAAAGGCAGAAGCGGATAGGGGACGCGATGGAATCCATGCAAAAGGAGATGGGCTTGGTGGTGCGGGAGATAGAGCGGCTCACGAACACCGCAAGCGGATACGCGGCAGATGAGGAGAGAAAGAATGTTCGGGCTTCTAAAGAATAAGCTTTCGAGTTTTATCAAGGGGCTTACAGGCAGGGAGGAAAAGAAAGAGGCGCCGCAAGAAAAGCCCAAGCCTGGTTTTGGAGGGCAGCTTGAGCCAGGAGAAGAGCGGCCCAAGCAGGGGGAACGGCAAGAAGAAACGCGGCCCGAGCCAAAAGCCGGAGGGAAGATGCAACCCCCCACTATGGAGGAAAAAAAGCCAGCCAATCCGCGTGAAGGGAAGCCTGGGGAAAAAGCCGGGCGCAAACTGCCTGCCGCCCAAGAAACAACGCATGGGGAAAAAGAGGAGCGCGGGCTGGGCAAAGGAAAGCCAATCGGGGAAAAAGCCGGGCGCAAAACCGGGCCCGCCAGCATCCGCGATGAGAAAAAGCACGTGCCTCTTGCGCCAATGAAGGCGGAAACCCCCAAACCAACCCAGAAAATACAATTGCAAACCGGCATATCCCAAGAACAAAAGCCAGTCGTTCTGCCGCCCGCAGTGGCAGTCGGGAAAAAACAGGCAGAAGCCCAAAATCCCGCCGTCCTCCCGCCCGAGAAACCGGCCGAAAAAAAGCCTGCCGAAGCCCAGGCGCAGCCCGAAACCGCGGAGCAGCCAAAAAAATCGCTTCTCGACTCGGTCGTGGGCGTATTTTCCGGAAAGAAGGCGGATGCGCAAAAGCCCGAGGCAAAATCTGATGAAACCGCTGCGCAGCCCCATCCGCCCGACCTGTCCCATCTCGAAAGAAAGGCGTCGTCCGCCCACCGCGAAATTGCCCCAAGGATAGGCATCGGCACGGCAGTAAAGTCCCTTTTCTCAAGCGAGATAACAATATGCGAATCGGACGTGTCCGACATGCTCGAGGAGCTCGAGCTTTCCCTTCTCGAAGCCGATGTCGCCTACGAGGTTTCATCGGAGGTCTCATCACAGCTCAAAAATCGCCTTATCGGCATGAAGGTGCAAAAAAGCCAGGTTGAGCCGAAGATAAAGGAAACCGTGAAGAGCGTGCTTGAATCCGTGATGGAAAGCGACAGGAAGTTCGATTTCCTGGAAAAGGTCAAATCCTTGCCTCGCCCCGTAAAAATACTCTTCGTTGGCCCGAATGGCGCAGGCAAGACAACCACGATGGCGAAAGTCGCCCGCATGCTCATGGATGCCGGCCTGACCGCGGTGTTCTCAGCATCCGACACCTTCCGCGCGGCGGCAATCGAGCAGACCGAAGTCCACGCCGGAAGGCTCGGGGTCAAGGTCGTGAAAAGCAAGTATGGCGCCGACCCGGCGTCAGTGGCGTTCGACGCTGTGAATTTTGCCCGCGCAAACGCAATAGACGTGGTTCTCATCGATTCAGCAGGCAGGCAGGACACGAACGCGAATCTTCTCTCCGAACTCAAGAAAATAAGCCGCATCTCCAAGCCAGACCTCAAAATCTACATCGGGGAGAGCATAGGCGGCAATTCAATCATAGAGCAGATACGCGCATTCAACGAGGCAATAGGGGTTGATGGCGCGATACTCACCAAGCTCGACTGCGATGCAAAAGGGGGGACTGCGATTTCCATCGCGAAATCCACCGGAATACCGGTCATATTCCTTGGTGTCGGCCAGGGATACTCGGACCTGCTGCCGTTTGACGCGGAGAAAATAGCCAGGGAAATAATGTCCTAGCCAAGGGGCCAAGGCGTCGCAACCAATATTAATTTTCCAAGAGATTTCTGTCAATGGCAGGGCAGATTGCTGTTTTTGAGGGCAATGCCCCGGTTTCCCGGGATGACGAGAAGAAGAATGAAAAGGAAAATGAACACGAGAAGGCGACCCTTGCCCTCCTGCCCCTTCTGACCTACCAGCAAGTCGGAAACCCCCTTGAAAATGCCGATGGCGCGGTGCGCCAGGAATTTTTCAAATCCCTCTCATCAGCGGCAAAAAGCCCCTCTTCCGCCGCAAGGGAGCGGCCCAGAAAAATAATCCCGCACTCGGTCATGCTTGCGGCTGAAATGGAGCGGGCGAAGGTTTTTCGGCTGAATGCCGAGCTTGCCGCGCAGCAGCGTGCGCAGGCGGCTGCAAGGCTGCAAGAGGATGGGGTAAAAAAAGGAGCCCATGCCGAAAGCCAAGCGCCCGCCATCCAAAAGCAAACCCCTGAAGGGCCCGCCCCAGCAATTTCCGGCTCGCTGCCTTTTGCACAGCACCACCTGTCGCTTGTCCTTGAAGATTATGCGCGCGGCGATTTGCAAAGGGAATCCTCCGTGCTTTCCGAGTTTGAGTTCCGCATCATGGCGCAGGGCTATAGGGCAGACGACCTGATGGCGGTCCTTCTGTTGACCATAGAAGACCAAATATGGGGCGGGGAGGAAGGCGCGGTTGGCGGGTCGAGGAAGTTCGGGAACCGAGCAAGCGCAGCATCCGTGCCATTGGCGCTTCGCCAAACCGCAAAGGAATCGTCCTACGCCCGCCTGGCTTCGGTGCGCGAGATGCTCAGGTATTATTTCGACCGCAACCCAAAAGACTACGCCGGGGCTCTCGCGATTGCGCTCAGCCTCTCCCCCGACCAGGGGAATGACCCTGCCCTCTTGCAGGAAAGGCTCTCCTACGTGCTTGCCAAAATCGGCGGGTTCGCGCTTTCGCAAAAGCTTTTGGCCGCAATCAAGCTCCAAAAAAAGATGGACACGAAAAAATGCCTCATTGAGCTTGGCTACAGGTACGACATCCGCCAAAAAAGGCTGGTGCTTGGCAGGAGGACCTGCGGCACCCCGTCGGAAGCGCGCGGAATACTGAACCTCCTACTGTCCTCAGTCAGGAAATAATGGGGAAAAAAGGCCGGGAAAGCCGCGTGTCATATTTTCATCTCAAGCGCGCAAACCGGCTGTTCGAGGGAGAAGTTGGATAGCGCCTGCGGGGCGATTTCCCCGAAGAAGCCCGCCCGTTTCCCATCGAGGTAAATTGCCGCGCACCTTCCTGGGACAAACGGCCCGAAATCCTCCGCCCTTACCTCGATTTTCATGCCGGCGGCGTCCGACAGGGCAAGCACAATCCCCTTTATCTCCGAAAACGAAGCTTTCGGGTGCATCGACACGGCTGCAAGCCGTTTTTCAAGCGCTGGCGTGCCAACTGGGCCGATTTCATAAAGCTTTATCGGCAGCTTCTCGTTCCTGCTCTCAAAAAGCACGGAGAGGAGGCTGGGCAGGATGGCTTTGCGGAAAATGGCAAAATCCTCCGTAAGCGGGTTTTCTATGCCAATCGCGCCGCTTGCCGGGAGGAGCGCGTTTGCGCACGCCCTCTCGTTCGAAAGGGTCCAGGTCATGGCCTCGTCGAAGCCCAGCCCGACAAGAATCTCGTGATACGGCGATTCCGGGTTGGCCTTGCCGATTGAGGGAAAGGAAGGGAGCGTTGGCGCGAAATTGTTGTACCCGTACGCAATCGCGATGTCCTCTATAAGGTCGGCGTCCGACATCACATCCGTGCGGTATCCCTGCACACAAACCGAGTTGCCAGAAACTGCATGGCCCATCCTTAAGAGGAGCTTTGCGCAAGCCGCCTTCCCGAGCTTTATCCCCAGAAGCCGTTCAGCGGCTTTAAGCGGCATCGCCCTCCTCGTTTCCTCCAAGATCCGGCAAGGCTTCCCGTTTATGGAAATCATTTCCACATTTCCGCCTCTGAACGCAAGGGCAGCCGCAATTATCCCGACAGCCTGGCGGACCGCATCGTCCGACGTTCCCGTGGCGTCTATGAAAATGTTTTTCGTCTTCAGGGCGAGCTTTGTCCTCTCCCCGTTTATTATGGGGGGGAATGAAAGCACCTCCCCCTGGGAATCGGCTATCATCGGGCATTTTTCGCCCACCAGGTGGGCGTATGAGACGCCCTTTTCGTGCTTTCTCAGGATCTCCCCTGGTGTCATTTTTTCGTTGCGCTCGAGGGGCACGAACGAAACCCCGCTTCGCCCGCAGGCGAAATACCTAAACGGCGGCGAAACGGCATCCAAATCATGGATGCCGATTGCGACCTTTCTTCGCTTCCTGCCCAGCGTTTCATGGAGCTTCTCCTGCAGCTGCATAAGCGAACGCAGGAGCGCTTCATCCATTTCCAGCCCGCGCACAACAGCGCCGCAAAAAACGGGCCGGGCATCCGCCACCGACTTGTCGACGGCAACGTCGATTCTTGGCGCCCCAATGCGTATCTTCATGGGCTTGCCTGTCTTGTAGGCTGCAATCGCCCTCGCAAGCCCTTCGGCGCAAAGCGCATCCGGGCGGTTTGGAGTGACCTCAACGTCAAGATTCCCATCGTCCATTTCCTCGGTAGGAAAACCGAGCATGGTGAGGGTCTCAATCGCGTCTTCCTTAGAAACTCCCGCAAGCTTGCGAAGATCCTGGGGCGAGACATTGACTTGTGCCATATGCAGCATTTTGGCAAAAGGAGCTTTAAAAATGCGAGGCAGGCTTTTTTTCAGCCCAGGGCCGTTTCTGCTAAACTATCGCATCAACAGGGTATTTTCTTCCTTCCACTATCACTGACGGCCGCTCTTCTGCGGAATAGGTTCTCCCGCCAAGCCTTACGGTTGGCGCATCACCCTCCATCTTTACAAGCAGCCTTCTGCCTTTTACCTCAAAAGCAAGGCTTTTGCCGGAAATCCCGATAACGCTTTCCATATATCCACTATATATAACAAAGGTTATTTAAATATAGTGGTTAAAAGCGGAAATATAGGTTATGGCGCCCGGGCATCCCGCCCTCCCACTTCCCTAATAGCCCTTTAAAAACAATTCGGAGCAATTAACCACAATCCTGTTCTTGGAAAGGTGATGATGTGAGCAAGATATTCTCTTCAGCAAAGGAGCTCAAGGAGGGCAAGTATGTCATAATCGAGGACATACCATGCCGGATAGTGAACATCGACTCCTCGAAGCCCGGCAAGCACGGCGCGGCGAAGATGCGCGTGACCGGCATCGGGATATTCGACGGGCAGAAAAAGCAGCTCCTGGTCCCATCTGATGCGGATGTCGAAGTCCCGATAATTGACAGGCAGACTGCGCAGGTGGTCTCGATAAACGGGAACACGGCCCAGCTGATGGACACGACCACGTATGAGGTATTGGAGCTCACCATCCCGGAAGAGCTGCTGAAGGATGCCGCAGCCGGCAAGGAGGCTGAATTGATGTGCGCGCTTGACAGGAAGGTAATCACCAGGATACGATAGGTTTGAGATGTGATTTGAATGGAACTTTCAATAAAGGACAAAAAGGAAAACGCGGCCCTCTTGCGCCAAGAGCTCATATGCGAGCTTACGTATGAAAAGGCAATGCCATCGAGAAAGCAGATCCGCGAGGCGATTTGCGCCGCAACCGGGGCTGACCCGGCGCTTCTGGTCATTGTTTCTGCAAAGGGCGGATTCGGCACCAACAAGGCGGCAGTCCTTGCGAGAATCTACAAAGGCAAGGAGGCGCTTGCCGTAGAGCGGGGGCATCTTTTGGTGCGTGACGGGCTGATTGAAAAGAAGGCTAAGGCGGCGAAGAAGGCTGCGCCTGCGAAGAAATAACCCTCTTTCGGTGTGATAATATGGCAGACCCAAAAGCAAAACCCAAAAAGACATTCAAGAAGTTCGAGCACTCGAAATCCTGCCCCAAATGCGGGCCGGGCGTCCGGCTTGCCGAGCACCCCGACAGGCGCGCCTGCGGAAAGTGCGGCTACTTCGAGAGAAAGTAGGGGCAGTGCCGTGGGAAAGCAGCTCCTTCTCCTCCTCTTCATTTTCTCGCTTTTTGCGCCGTTCATTATCCTTTCCCCTCCCGCCCAGGCGGGCATGGTCATCGCCTCGTTTTTTTTCTTCATGCTTGCGGTTTTCCTCGCCTCTTTAGGCAAAAAGCCATCCGAAGCATTAGGGCAGCTTGGGCTTCTTCCCAAAAAGGGGCAAAGCCTTGCGATATTGCTTCTTTTTGGGGGCGCGACCGTAGTAGCGTGCGCGGCGGTTTCCGAGGCAATCTCGCTCATCCTCCATTTTCTTGGCGTCCTGGATGTTTACCTTGTGCAGGCAAAAATCCTCTCCCTCCCCCCGCCAATACTCCTTTTTGCCGTGACTCTCGCCCCTCTTGCGGAGGAATCCCTTTTCCGGGGGGCGATATTCAAAAAGTCGTTTTCATTCGCCATTGCCGCATCAAGCAAAAGCGCCCGGGACGCGCACCTGCCGTTTCTCGCATCCGCGCTTCTTTCCTCCGCGCTTTTTTCACTGATGCACGTCGGCTACGGCTCGATTGCCGAATTGGTGGTCGCATTTTCCATAGGCATGGTGCTTTGCATGGCAACCGCCCGCGCGAACTCGCTCATCCCAGCGGTGGTGGCGCATGCCTGTTTTAATTTTGCCTCAATAATCTTCACAGTCATCCTGGCTTAAGGTGGGAAGATGATCGCACTTGGCATCGAGAGCACCGCGCACACAATCGGGGTCGGCATCGTGGAGGGCAGGCGCGTGCTTGCAAACGTGCGGCGCATGTACAAGCCGCCTTCGGGGCAGGGCATCCTTCCCCGGCTTGCGGCGGACCACCATGCAATGCATATTGCGCCAGCCATCGGCGAGGCGCTTTCAGCAGCCGGCATTTCAGAAAGAGAGGTCGACCTGTTCTCCTTTTCCAAGGGGCCCGGGATAGGGCAGTGCCTTCGGGTCTCCTGCTGCGCGGCAAAATACCTTGCAGCAAGGCACAAAAAGCCGATTCTGGGCGTGAACCACTGCCAGGCGCATCTTGAGATATGCAAGTGGCAGCTTTCCCTCTCCGACCCGCTTTCCGTCTATGTGAGCGGCGCGAATACGCAGCTTATTGTGGAAAACAAAAAGGCGAAAAAAGGGCAGCCTCGCTTTTCGGTCATTGGCGAAACCTTGGACATGGGCCTGGGCAACCTCTTCGATGTTTTTGCGCGTGAGGCGGAATTCGCGTATCCTCATGGCTCGGAGGTTGCGCGCATGGCGGAAAAAGGCAGGTTTTTTCCCCTTCCCTACACGGTCAAAGGCATGAATTTCGCATTTGCCGGGCTTCTCACCTCTGCGGTCCGCTCATTGCGGGAACACCCGGCAGAGGACGTGTGCCATTCCCTCATGGAAACCGCGTTTGCCGAGATTTGCGAGGCGTCCGAGCGCGCGCTCTGCCTCACGGGAAAGAGGGAAGTGACGGTCTGCGGCGGTGTTGCGCAGAATGCGCGCTTTTGCGGAATGCTCTCATCAATGTGCAGGCACCATGGAGCGCGCTTTTGCACCGTAGCGCCGGAATTCAACGCGGACAACGGCGCCATGATAGCCTGCGCCGCGCTTTCGGAATTCGGGAGGGGGAAGCGGGACGCCCTTTTGGGGCTTTCGCCTGACGGCTATTGGCGGATAGACCAGGTCTATTGAGAATCGGCGCAGGATACTTTGGCTTTAAATAGCCTCTCCAATCTTTACCTTCCAGCGACCAATCTAACAGGCAGCAAACACCTTAGACCGAATGCCGCATGAAAACAGAGGTATCCATATGGACATAAACAGCGCCCTTGTCATACAGCTTTTCGCGCTTCTTAATCCGCTCTCATCATTCCCTGTGCTCATGTCCGCATACAAGAAAAAGCTCGATGTCAAGCAGATAGCGGTGAAAGCCTCCCTCACGGCATACGCAATCGCGATGTTCGTGCTTTTCTTCGGCCCGCAGTTTTTCGACCTATATGGCGTAAGCATCGACGCTTTCCGCCTTGCAGGCGGCGTGATACTTTTCTTGCTGGGCATTGAGACTGTAAGGCCGAAGAAGGTGCAGAATGGAGACGAGCTTGGCGAGGTGGACAGCCTGATAGCAATCATCGCAACCCCTCTTCTTACCGGCCCGGCGGTAATCTCCTTCCTTACCATAAAGGCAATCGAAGTGGGCGCAGGCAGCCTTGCTGCAAGCGTCACCGCGGCTTTCCTGGTGGTCGGCATCACGTTCTATGCCTTTGCGGCAATGCTTCCGAAAATAAATGAGAAAGTGGTGGAGATACTCTCCAAGATAATGGGGCTGTTCCTCACCGCAATAGCCATTGAAATGATGGCAAAAGGCGCGATGGGCCTTCTCCTTTCCAATCCTGCGGCTTAGGTTCTTAAACAGAGCCCGAGAATCCATTTCCGGGTGGTTTGATGACCAGTGAGGCAGCAAAGGATTCCGGGCCCCTCTCTTCGATTGAGGCGCCGGTGATGGGCATACTCTCCAAGGTGCCGCTAAGCCAAGTCCCTATGTGGGGCAAGGCTTATTTTCAGCCGATGGAAACATTCGCGGCGAACAGGAAAGATGCCAATTTCGGGCCAGTCGCAATCAACCTTATGCTCATTGGCCTGGTTGCATGGGCCTCCTTTTCGATTGCATCCGTAATTTCAAGCGGCTTGAGCCTTTCCACCGGAGCCGCCCTGGCGGTTCTCTTGGTGCTATTCCCAATCAGCATGGTTATCGGAATGTTCATAAGCTCAGGGATAACTTTCGTGCTCGCGAAGATTTTTGGCGGCAAAGGGGGCTTCATGGAGCAGACATTCGCGCTCACTTTGGTCTATGGCGGGTTCACGGTTTTCGCATTCCCGTTCCAGGCGCTATCATCCGTCCCCATCTTGGGCTTCATCCTGGGGCTGGTGACCTTTGCAATAGGCATTTACAACCTCTATAACCACTATCTCATCATCAAGGGCGTGCATAGCCTGACAACCTGGAAGGCGATTGCGGTGGTCGTCATACCGATAATCATAGCGCTGGTTGCGATGGTTGTCTTCTTAGCCATATTCGCCGCCATCATAGGCGGCCTTATCGGCGGGGCAATAATGGCCAAGGGCATGGGCGCATTCCCGCCGGCAATGTGAGCCGCAGTTTCTTTTTCTTTTTCCCAAAAACAGGATTAGCGCAAGCTAAAGAAGCGAGATTTTCTTCCCGTTCTTTGAAAGGACTACGTCGTTCCCTTCCGCAATCGAGCCTATTTTCGATGCAGCAATCCCGGACTCAGAAGCAATCCGGATAACTTTTGCCGCATCCTCTTTCGGGCATATAATGCACATCCCCACCCCGCAGTTGAAGGTGCGGTGCATTTCATAATCGCTGCCCACTTTCCTTTCAAGCTCAGCCATCACGCCTGACATTTTCGGCATGTTGTCGAGCAGGAAACCCACATCTGCATAGGCGCCAATCCGCGAGAGCTTGGAGAACGCGCCCCCCGTTATGTGCGCAATGCCATGCACACGGCATTCCTTAATCATCCTAAGCACGGGCTTTACATATATCTTTGTTGGCACCAGCATTTCCTTGCCCCATTCCCTCGCGTCCAAAAGCCTTCTTGCAAGCGTGTAGCCGTTTGAGTGTATGCCGGAGCTTCCAAGCCCGATTATGGCGTCTCCCGCTTTCATCTCCGCGCCGGTTACCACACCGCCCTCGACAACGCCCACGCAGGTTGCCGCAAGGTCGAATGGCGCCTTCCCCCCCTTTATCATGTCTGGAAGTATTGCCGTCTCGCCCCCGATTATCGCGCAGCCAGCCTCATCCGCGCCGCTTTTCAGCCCTTTCATCAATTCAGAAACAAGCCAGGCATCCTCTTTCGCAAGCGCAAGGTAATCCACCATCACAAGCGGCCGCGCCCCCACGCATATTATGTCATTCACATTCATTGCAACGCAGTCTATCCCGACCGTGTCGAATTCCCCCATTTCATCCGCAACAAGCACCTTGCTTCCCACCCCGTCGCAGTGTATTGCAAGTGTCTGGTTTCCTGATTTGAAAAGCCCGGCATAATGCCCCTTTATGGGCAGCACAAAATCCGGGAGCGAGGAGAAGAACGAGTCGTTTATCGCCCCATGTATGCCCTTGACTTTCTTCAGGTCCACGCCTGCGGAGGAATAGGTTGCCATGTGCCCCTTTGGCGCATTCGTGTTTTTAAATAAGCTTCCGGGCTGGCGCAAAAAACCTTTTTAAGCATTGCATGCCCAGGGCATTTCGAGGTGTCTTAATGGGCATTGAAAGCATATTATTTGGCTTAGGCATGGCGTTCCTCCAGCTTGTTTTCGGGCTGGGGCTTGCGATGGGCTCGGTTTATTTGGGCCTTAAGATATTCGACAAGCTCACCGAGGGCGTGGACGAGATGGCTGAGCTTAAGAAGGGGAACGTGGCGGTTGCCATACTCCTTGGCGCAATCATCTTCTCGATTGCAAACGTGGTGCAGGGCGGCGTATCCGGCCTGACTTCAAGCCTTGCGCAGCCGGGCCTTGCCATGCCTTCCATGATGGCGGCACTCATAATAGGGCTGGTCAATCTCCTGGTAGGGCTCCTGCTCTCGATAGTGTCGATATACATTGCGCTTTCCGTGCTTGACAAGATAACCGTCGGCATCGACGAGTTCAAGGAGATTGGCAAGGGCAACGTGGCAGTTGCAATCGTGATGGCCGCGGTGCTGCTTTCAGTCTCTTATGTCATAGCAGGCGCGGTTGCAAGCATGTCCAGCGCGCTCTCCCCGCAGTCCCTCGCTGCTGCGCTTGGCTGGGCTTAAGCCCAGCCCATTCCCTTTTTTCTTTCTTATTTTGGAGGTTGCTAGCCGAAGCCAGGGATAGAAAAATAAATGGAACAGGGAGAAAAAAGGCGCCTGTTCCTGCAATTTGGGCGTAAGGTTCCTGGCCAGTTTCAAGCCCTGGCTCGAAATCTACGCAATCTTCTTGCGAAGATTATGTATCATGTCTTCCGACATCTTCCTCAAGTCGTATTCATGCTTCCAGCCCCAGTCTTTCCTTGCCTGCGAGTCGTCAATGCTCATCGGCCACGAGTCGGCGATTTTCTGCCGCTGGTCGGGCGCGTAGGAGCAGGTGAAGCCAGGGATATGGTGCGCGACCTCCCTTGCCAGTTCTTCCGCGGAGAAGCTTATTGCCGCCAGGTTATAGCTCGTCCTCACCGTCAGCCTGTCCGCAGGCGCTTCCATCAGGCTCATGGTGCCCCTTATCGCATCAGGCATGTACATCATCGGCAGCACGGTCTTCGGCCCCACAAAGCATTCGTATTTCTTGCGCTTTATGGCCTCATAGTAGATTGCGACCGCATAGTCTGTCGTGCCGCCCCCGGGCTCGGCTTTCCACGAAATAAGCCCGGGATAGCGCACGCTTCGCACATCCAGCCCGAATTTATTGAAATAATACTGGCAGAGAAGCTCCCCTGCCACTTTGGTGACCCCGTACATGGTGGAAGGCTCAAGCACAGTCCTCTGGGGGGTGTTCTCGCGAGGCGTGGTCGGGCCGAATGCCGCAATCGAGCTTGGCCAGAACACTTTTTTCACTCCGTGCGCTTTTGCAACGTCCAGCGTGTTCTTCAACCCGATGAGGTTTATGCCGAAAGCAAGGTCGGGGTTCTTCTCGCCCGTCGCGGAGAGAAGGGAGGCAAGCTGGTAGATGGTGTCCACGCCATGCTTCTTTACGGCGGCCTCCATCGCGCCTTGTTCCTGCACGTCGAAATATTCGCATGGCCCCCCGTTCGCTATTTCCTCCGGGAATGCGGTTTTCCGGGTGGTGGCAATCACGCTGTCGCCCCCGTACTTCTTCCGAAGCGCAACTGTCAGCTCCGAGCCTATTTGCCCGACAGCGCCAATGACCATAATCTTCGCCATAAGAATCACCTTGGCGTTTTTTCAGGTTGAAACGTTATAAACCTCTGGTCGCAAATTTCGTCATCCGTACGTGCTTCGGGTGTTATTTGATGAACTTCCTTCTGGTCGGAAACGGGGCAAGGGAGCATGCCATAGCCGAAGCGGTCTGCAGGAACCCTTCAGTAAGGCTGTTTGCATTCATGTCCGCAAACAACCCAGGCATCGTTTCGCTCGTGAAAAAGTCCGGCGGGAAGGCTTGGATGGGGGACATCCATTCTCCTTCTGCGGTTGCGGCATTCGCATCCAGCCACAAGATTTCCCTTGCCTTCCCTTCCCCTGATGCCGTGCTTGCGGCAGGCGTGACCGACGCCCTTCTTGCGGCGGGAATCCCGTGCGCCGCGCCCACAATGGAGGCATCCCGCCTGGAATGGGACAAGACCTACTGCAGGG